>Ga0213866_10001324_pt1 | contig 18484 bp, 16 predicted proteins | sample PICome_11_FD_160079 | JGI IMG/M metagenome (GOLD analysis project Ga0213866, IMG submission 160079) | Coastal seawater microbial communities near Pivers Island, North Carolina, United States - PICO284 | ecosystem: Environmental > Aquatic > Marine > Coastal | place: USA: North Carolina...
AGCTCAAGACGACGACAAGAATCGCACAGGCTTCATTGCCTGCCCGCACAAGCCCCAGCGCCCGCATCACCTGACATGTATCAGATAACCCGGGCGCTTGGCCTCATCTCAATTGCAGCTTCGCGATGCTGAGGGACTATGCCTTCAGCTAAGTACGTTAGCCTTTTTTGGCAGATACGTACTTCACCGCGTCGCCGACGGTTTGAATCTTTTCAGCGTCTTCGTCCGGAATGCTAATGTCGAAGTGGTCTTCGAATTCCATGACGAGCTCAACCGTGTCCAGCGAGTCCGCACCGAGATCTTGAATAAACGAGGTAGTCTCGTTCACCTTTTCACGGCTCACACCCATCTGTTCACAGACGATGCTGATCACCGTTTCCGTGATATCGTCAGCCACGTCTCTACTCCATTTCCGGTTCAGACGAAGTTACCGCCGAAGGGCGGAAACCGGAGAGGCAACACACGCGTTACCGCGAGCAGCCGCTCCACCTCTCGTAAAGGCGGAAGGCTATATCCCGCCCCGGGCTTTTGCAAGGACCCACAAAGCTATGCAACGAACACAGCTCAGCAACCGGTTCCACACCAGTTCCGGTTCACCTGCGTGGGCGAATCAATAACAGGGAAAAGGGCGGGTGTCGATCTTCTTCCCAGCTTTGGGCCTTTTTTTTGACCTACCAGGGAAACTCTCAACCGTGACGATAGACGCAGAGTCGAAGTCGCGCCAACCATCGAGCCCATATGGAAACTGGTATGTTGGCGAGTAGAGTGACCTGTGTCAGCAAGCTGCGGCAGCGAAACGAGACGAGGCAATTACTGCTCGATCAAGTCTCTCATCCGATATGCTCGCGCTAGAAAAAACATTTCGAAAACCACTCTGATCGAGGCGATCGTGGACCAAGACATTCATATTCGAGCGTTTCACCCCAAAGAGGATGCCGAAGCATTCGTGCTTTTGAACGAGCGCACCTTCCACGAATCGATTCCCCTCGATCGACGCCCATCCCTCGAAGCGTTTCGGCAGCATCACCAATGGCTCCTCTCCCGCTATCTGCCTTTCGATAAGGAACGGGCGCGCATTACCGTCGCCACCAGCGATGGCAGGGATTATCTAGGGCATTGCTGGATTGGAGTGCAGCAGGATTTCTTCACCAACGAAGCGGTTGGTTGGATCTTCGATATCTCGGTTCTCCCCAACATGCGCGGCCACGGCATCGGTACGCTTCTACTAGAAGACGCCCGCGAGCACGCGCGCAGAGCGGGCTACCCCTCGCTGGGTTTGCAGGTGATGGGACATAATGAGAGCGCCAAGCGCTTCTATGAAAAGCACGGCTTCGGATTGACGTCGCATGCGATGAATCTGCGCTTGAGTTGAGCTTCGCCTAATTCGCCGGAGATCGGCGGGTTGACGAAGTCAGAGACCGAGCATCAGCCGCAGCATGAGCAGCTTTGCGCGCAAGTTCGTACCGCCGCTGTAAAGAGCGCGGTGTGCTCGCAGCTCCGCCTTCGCTTCAGCTTTCTTGCCCGCTCTGACCAGCACGCGAGCCACGCGGATGCTCCAGCGTGCCAAGACGTTGCGCGCCTCCACTGGATCAATCGCAGCCGGCGTGTCCTTCACGCGCTCGATAAAGCGCTCCACGACGCCGCGATGATTGACGGCCGTGCGCACGCGATTCGAATTGCTCAGCCCGTCGCTCAGCTTGTACAGGTGCGCGTAGGGCTTCTCAACCGCAGCCAAAGGCGTTTCAGCCAGTGCGCGCAGGAAGAGATCCGTGTCCTCGCCTGTCTCCAGCGACTCGTCAAATCCATCAAGCGACAAAAAGAAATCGCGTTGAATCAGCGAAGCAGAAGGATGCAGGAAAAGGTCTTCGAGATGCGTGACCAGCTTGTCCACGCCATCCATCGTTGCCGGGCGGACTCGCGTTGAATTTTCAGCGCCAACTATCAGCCGCGTGCCGCAAAGACGCGCGCCGGGAGTCTGGGCCAGCGCATCGAATTGTGCCTGAAGCTTGCCGGGCAGCCACCAGTCATCTGAATCAAGAAAAGCCACCCAAGGCGCGCTCGCAGCCTGCACGCCAGCATTGCGCGCGGATGCTACACCGCCGTTGGGCTTGCTCACGATGCGCACCAGTGGCATCTCTTGGGCAAGCGCAGCGAGCACAGCGGGCGTGTCGTCGGTCGAGCCGTCATCGACGATCACGATCTCAGCGAGATATTCAGCTTCACTGAGAACGCTCTCGACCGCCTTGCGAATCAGCTTCGCGCGGTTGTAGCAGGGGATGACGAGCGATGCTTTCCGCTCATCAATCGGGGGCGGCGGGAGCGAATCGATAGCTTGAATCATGCGGCTTCCAGCGGATCAGGGCCAAGGGCTTACTTCACCCAAAAAGTGCGCTCATCGTCGTACTCGAAGGGCCAAAGTCGCGCAACCACGCGCCCGTGAACATCGCGTTTGGTCGCCCAAAGATGATCGGATGAGCCTGAGCCAGGCGAGTTCGAGCCAATCTCAATGCGCGTCCATGCGCGCGAGTCGTTTGACTTCTCGTAGCCGCGATTGTCGCCCATCAGAAAGAGGCAGTCTTCTGGAACTTGAACGCCAAGTCTGGCCAGCCCGGGCTTGCCTTGCGCGCTGCGATCCTTGGCGTCTTCGAAGGTGGTCATGCTGGGCAGATAGCTGCTTGGCATGCGATTCGAGGGCGAGCCCGGAGGCGAGAGGTCTTTGATGTCGTAGTGCTCTTGGCCTTCCTCGAGAAAGAGGTAGCTTTCTTCGATCGCTTCGCCGTTCACCCAAACTTTGCCATCGTAGAAGAAGAGGTAATCGCCGCCGACGGCAATCACGCGTTTCACCAGCTCGTTGTTGCTGTTTTCGGGAGATGCGAGCACGACGATATCGCCGCGCGAGATGTCTGGCATCCATTCGTCGGGAGTGATTGCGCCAACGACGGATCGCAGCCAGGAGGGGCTGTTGATGATGGCTGCGGAGAATCGCTCGACCAGCAGCATGTCGTGGTCATGCAGGGTTGGCTGCATGCTTTGGCCTTCAACTGAGCTCGCTTGCAGCACGTAGGCGCGAAGCAGGAGCACGAGCACGGCCACCTTGATCATTTCGTAGAAGAGTCCGCGTGCTTGAGCGAAAAGCGAGGGCTTGTGCTCCTCTTCCGCGCTCTCATCTTCGAGATTCTGCGGCGAGTCCGCGCCTCGTTTCGCATCGTCTTCAGGGCTCTGGTGGGTATCGGCTTTCATTGGGCTCCGCTTCGTAGAATGGCCTGCGCAAGACATACTACGCCATTCTTCGCGGCAAGGGGCAGAGCTTTTCTTCGCGACGCCGGAAAGCGGGCAGCAAGAATTCCTAGTCAATGCTCTGTCCCTGCGCGTATCAGAGTGAGCAAGAGTTATGCAGGGGAATTAGGAACCTGCTACGATGAAGTGAGCGAGTTCGCATGCCGCGCGCAGCACTTGCCCCAAAGTGATAAAGAATCAGATGCGCGAGCGCAGTCTTGGGAGAATCCAGATGATGAACATGTTGAAGCTCAGCTTGATGACGCTGGCACTGCTGATTGGCAGTAGCGTGATTGCGCAGGAGCACAAAGCTCCGAACGCGAAAGCGGAGCGCACGAAAGCTGAAGCGCCAGCCGACGCACAAGCGCCGAGCACGATCGCGGAAGATCCGCTGCCCGGCCACGATCTAGCGATCGACTTCACCTACGAAGGCCTGATGTTCTGCGACGTGCAAGTCGGGGATTCAGATCGCGTGTGGAAGTTTCTGATCGACTCCGGCGCGGGCTCCTGCGTGCTGAATGAGCGCACGGCGAACGAGCTCGGCATCGAGGGCATGGAAGTGCCCGGCGGAGCCAAGGGCGTTGGCACGCAAGACGCCAAGATGGCGCAAAACGTTTCGATCACTGTGGGCGGCCACAAGTGGACCGGCGCTGCGGTGATCATTCTCGATCTCTCCTCGATCGCTGATCAAACTGGCGAGTGGATGGACGGCATCATCGGCGCTGACTGGCTGATGCAGTTCGATCTCTGCAAGTTCGACTTCCGCGAGAACAAAGCCTACTTCAAGATTGGCGCCGGTGGACGCAAGAGTTTCGCTGCCATGCTGCAAGGCATGCTGGGAGGCGGCGGCGGAGGTGGCGGCGCTCCCGGTGGCGACGGCATGGCCGATCTGCTGAAGAAGCTCTTCGGCGGTGGGGGAGGCGGCGTTCCGCTGCCTGACGAGGGTGACGATGAGCCTGACGACAAGGGCGACGACGCATCACCTCCGGACAGCATGGACGACATCTTCCGCAAGCTGCGCCGCAACGGTCGCGTGCCTGGCAGTCGCAACCGCAACAATCAGCCGGAAACGCCCAAGCGCACTCCCGCTGAAGATCGCGACGGCGAGTACGGGCCGAGCGAGAGCTTCAGCCAAGAAGTTGCGCCCTTTGTGGGCCTTTCGACTCGCGGCAAGTTCTTTCCGCGTCCGCGTCCCCAAACGATTCAAAGCGCTGATCCCATTCCCGCGCCTGCTCAGCCTGCGACGCAGGGCATCCCGAGAGCTGCGTTGAAGGCGTCGAAGCGGTCCGTCACGCTCGATCTGCGAATGCTTGAGACCGGTGGCGACGGCATGCTGGGCCAAATGTTCGAGATGCTCGGTGGCGCACCTGTGCTTGACCCGCACTGGTTCGTGGACATCGAGATTGATGGCGAGAAGACGGAAATCATCTTCGATACCGGCGCTATGGGCCTCTTCGCGCTGGATCTTGCCTACGCGGACGGCCGCGATCTTGGCCGCTCTTTCTCGATCCCGGTGACGGGCGTTGGCGAAAACACGGCCTACATGGGCCTAGTGAAGTCTTTTGCCGTCTCATCGCACCGCGAAGAGGGCGAGTTTGGCGCTGCCTGCTTGGATCTTTCCGCGCTGGATTTCGAGAAGATGGCGGAAGCTCAGCCGATGCTTAAGATGCTGATGCCGAAGAAGCTGCCCAAGCCCGCTGGCCTGCTGGGAATTGAGTTTGCTCGCCGCTATCGCTTTATGACGGTGGATCACTCGCTGATGCAAATCACCTTTGATCCCTACTCGGCGGAAGACCTCGCTTCCATTGATATTGATGCTCCAGACGAAGAAGCCATGGTCGTTGACGCGATCAAGCAGACTTGGGCCGGCAATGGCGCAGCTCTCGGCTTCGACGGCGAATCCTTGCCGATTGAAGACTGGGAAGAGTACGGCGTCGAAGGCGGCCTGCGCGTGACCGGCGTTGAAAGCGGAAGTGGCGCGGATCAAGCTGGTCTCAAAGCCGGCGATGTGATTCTCACGGTGATCGGCGAAGGCCCTGTTGGTGACGATGGCGAAGCTGGGGAAGAGGTTGAGCAGCCGATCCGTGGCATGGCAACCGCTGCCTTCCTGGCCGCTATGGCTGGCTCAGGCGAGACCTTTGCCGCCAACGTGCGTCGCACGGACGGCAGGGTTGAGCGCATGGAGTGGGTGCTCTCGGCTTACACCGGAAAAATGGTGATCCCGGAGCGCTACCGAGCTGAAGTGGAAGAGCTGAAGGCGGCTTCAAAGAGCAATGACTAGTCAAAAGCTCGCGCGCTTCGCCGTAAGTGGGTGAGTGTCGGCAAAAAAGTGCCTCGCAACGATCTTCAATTCAAGATCTGTGCGATGACTAGCCGATGAAGAAAAGAGAAAGAATCTGGGCAGAGCGGATTTTGGGGATGATTTGACTCACCTCGAACGTCTAATATGCCAGATACCACCACAGCATCGAGATAAGAGTTTGGTGGGACACGTACACATGAGCCCGGAATACCGGAGGAGAGGATAGCCATGAAGAATCTGTTTGTCGTGCCATTCATCGCGCTTGTGCTTGCTTTTGCAGCCAACCTGAGCGCCATCTCGCCAGTCGCTGGCGAAGACGCCCCTTCAATCGGTGGCTGCAGCTGGGTCGTGAACGCCCCGGCTGAAGACAACATCGCGAATCTCCAGGGCGAAGTGATCATGGTCGAGGCCTGGGGCATCAACTGCCCGCCGTGCCGCGCTCTGATCCCGCACCTGAATGCGCTGCACACCGAGTATGCTGACAAGGGTCTGCACATCTTTGCATTCCACCGCCAAGCCGCGACCGCCGAGAAGCTGAAGAGCTTCTGCGAAGACAACGGCATGGTGTACCCGGTCGCGAGTAGCGGCGCTGGTAGCTACAACACCGGCGGCGGCATCCCCAAGTGCTGGATCATCGGCGTTGACGGCAAGATCAAGTATGCCGGCCACCCGAACGCTGCTGACGGCGTGATCAAGGAAGAGCTCGCGAAGATCAAGTTCCTCGGCCTCGGTCGTGCGGACATCCATGAGGATCTCGAAAAGTCTGCCAAGGCTTACATCGACGGCGATCTTGAGAAAGCTCGCGAAGAAGCCCTCAAGGCCAAAGAAGACGAAGCTGACGACGAGACCGTCGTTGCCGACGCCGACTACATCCTCGAGAAGGTCAGCGCCACCTACAACAACCTGAAGACTGCTGCGGACTCCGCCAAGGAAGAGCGCAACTACCTGAAGGCTCAGCGCTACTTCGAGCAAATCGAAGAAGCTTTCGGCAAGGCCGAAGAAGCTGAAGCTGCCAAGGAAGCCCTCGACGCCTTCAAGGACGACAAGGACATCCGCGCTGAAATCAAGGCAGCTGAGAGTCTCGAAAAGACTGCTTCCAAGCTCGAAGGCAAGGACGCGGATGACATCACCAAGGCGCTTGATCGCTTCTTGGGTTCAAGCAAGAACGAAGGCACCTTTGCCGCCGAACTCGCTGAGCAAGCCAAGAGCGAAGACGACCCGGTGAGCTTCATCCTGAGCTCGCTCAAGAACTAAGTGCCCAGCACTTCAACTTGAGCAACAGCTTCTCATGGTTGATTGTGAACGCAAAGCTTGCCTCGTGCTCCATTGGAGTGCGAGGCAGCTTGCGTTGCGGCTCTGAATCTTCACGGAAGTCATAACCAGCGACCACGAGCCAAGGTATAATCAAAGCGTCTCTGCCCCGCTTCCGCGTCCCCCCTGGCGCGAGAACCCAGGACTCTCATGCAACTTCTCCGCTGCGATTCGTGTAGCAAGCCACTTGGCGAAGGCGCCGTGGGCCGGCGCGATGCGTCATGGCGAGGAGAGCTCTTGATCTGCCGTACGTGCCTCCACCGCGAGGAAAACGGGATCAAGCTGCCGATCTCACCGCCTGCCGACCGCGCGCTGCTTTGGCGGCCACGCGACGATGCTGCTGGCGAGGGCTTAGACACCGAGCCGCTTCCCAACACCGAACATCTTGAGTCAATCTCGCAGGCCTCGCGCCGCGAGTCACGCACAGCCGCGCGCGCTAGCGACGTGCGCGACGATGAGCTCTGCGACATTGTGTTGAACGACAACACGCGTCTGCGCGGCCGTCTTCACCGCAGTGCTTGCGGCAAGCTCGTGATTTACGAAGAGCCGAGCTCAACTTCTCCGCTGCATGCCCGCCCTGCTGCTCGCGCGAGCTCCGAGCGCTCGCCGCAGTTGGCCCAGCGGCCCAGCGTAGCGCGAGAAGCGACCTCTTCTGCGAAGCTGCATCCTCGTGCCAGCGCAAAGAAGGCTGCACTGCCCTCGCGCCGCGCGTTGCCTGCCCGCGCAATGTCCGCGGCTGAGAACTCAGCGCTCGCGCTTCCCGCTCACGGCGCGCGTCGCTCGTCGCCGCTGCTGGTAGCCGCGCTGGTTTTGCTGGTGATCGTGACGCCTGCCTTCATCATCTCGCTCTACAACATGATTGAGAACTCCAGCATCGCGGATCAGCTCAGGGCCGAGCGCAACCGCGCTCAGATGGAGCTTGATCGCGAAAGGCAGAAGCCCAAACTCATCCTGGATTCCGACGGCGCGGGCTTCAAGCCGATGCCTGAGATTGGCTACGACGAGCAAGGCGTCGCGGGCGACTCCCCCGGTAGCGAGGCCAAGCAGAGCGCCACAGAAAAGGGCGCCAAGCCAATCTCCAGCGCGCCAATCCCGCTATCAGACGCGGCTCAGCGCGACTTGCGCAGCATGGATGCGAGTCTTGCGCGACCCATGCTGGAGCGTGATGCTCTCGGTTCGGAAGATCTCGGCACGCGTCTGCTCGCTTTGCGCGACATCGCTCGCCAGCGCGCCACCAGCGCAAGTGCGGCGGTGATGCATCTGCTCAAGAGTCCGCATGATGCAGAGCGTCAGCTTGCAGCCAGCGTTCTTGGCGAGCTCGCCTGGTATCCCGCCCGCGCGGATTTGGAGAGCCTCGCCCAGATGGATCCAGCGCATGGCGTGCGCATGGCTGCGGCGCGATCCTTGGCGAAACTTGGAGGCGACATTACCACCGTGCAGCTCGCCGAGTTCACGCGTGATGAGCTTGAGCGCTTGCAAATCAACCTGCGCGCTGCGGGGCACGATGCGGAGAGCGAATCCATGCGCATGATCGAGCGCGAGCTGCAAAAGCGCTCAGCGAATGGCGATGATTAGCCCTTGAGCGCTACGCAAGGGCGCGCACAAGTTTGTGCTTTTGAAGCGCGAAAGAACAAGCAACGAGCGCTCAACGCTTTCGATAGACGCCAGGCAAGTTTGAGATTTCTGCGAAGGATACGCCAGCGTGCATGACTCGAACACCGAGATCGTACCCCACTACGTCGAGCCCATCGGCTCGCGCAAATTGACCGGTGTGCTCTACCGCGAGCGCTGGTCCGCTCTGCTGATTGCGCTGGCGGCGCACCTGATCGCCTTCACCGTCGTGATCAACACCGTTGACATGTGGGAGCTAGCGGAGCTTGAGGTGGAGACCGCGATTCCTACGCTTGAAGTGGGGATGACCGACACAGAAGCCGTGAAGTCCGCATCCGCCGAGGGCGATGACGCGAACGACGACCAAGCAGCACAGCGCGCTACGCAAGTGACCAAGCCTGAGCAGCTTCCCTTCACCCCGCCGGACTTCGATCCGAATCTCCCCGGCCAGCACGCGCCAACATCAAGCGAGCAAGTCACCAAGCCCGCGGAGCAGGAGCTAAGCGGCAACTTCTCCCTCTCGACTCTCGGCAAAGGCAAAGGCGCTGCGGGCAAAGCAGCGTACGGCAACCGTGGCGACGATCATCGCCGCGATGCGCTCCAGCGTTTTGGGGGCAGTGAAAAGACTGAACGCGCAATGGAGGATGGCCTGAACTGGCTAGCCAGCGTCCAACAGTTGGGTGGCGCCGTTGACGCTGAGCACTACGGCGCGTGGGATGCGCGTGTGCTTGATGGAGCGCGCCTAAGCAACGACGAACGCAAGGCGCTTGAGGCGCGAGACATTGAACTCCCGGGGAGTAGCACGGACGAGGTCGGCCTGACTGCGCTCGTCGTGCTCGCCTTCAACGGCGCGGGCTATACCCGGACTGGCGGCGTCTACGCGAAGAATCAGCGCGCCGCGATCGACTACCTCCTGCGGCATCAGAAGGACGACGGCTACTTTGGTTCGCCGGTTCGCTCTAGCCGCAAAGGGAACATGTATGACCACGCGATCACCTTGTTGGCGCTGGCGGACATGTATGCGTTGACGGGCGAATCTGACCTCTCGCAGCCCGTGAAGCGCGGGCTAGAATTCTTGCTGAGCGCGCAGCAATCGAACGGCGCATGGGATTACGCCGCCTACGATCTGCCGAAGATCGAGAGTCGCCAGCGTTTCGATCTCTCCATCTTGGGCTTTGCGGTGATGGCGATGATGTCCTGCAAGGCTGCGGGCTTAGATGTTCCAGATGCAGCGTTTGAAGGCGTGGCTCGCGTTATCCGCGAAGAAGCCACGGCCAAGGATGGCTGGGGCATCTACGCCAACATCCGCACTGGTGCCGGCAGGCGCTCGGCCACGATCACTGCGGTGAATCACTTCATGCGCCTGCTGCTCGGCCAGCGCAGAAGCGATGAGATGCTGGAGCTGCAGCGCGCCATCATTACCGATCCTGCGAGCGTCCCGAAGTACAAGGGGGACAACGGCGACGACAACAACCTTTACAGTTGGTACTACACCTCGCTCTCGCTGATGCTCAACGGCGATGAGAGCGAGTGGCAAGCCTTCAATGTTCCGATGAAGCGTGAGCTGCTTGATGCGCAGTATCAAGAGCGCGGCTCCCGCTACGGAAGCTGGCCGCCGGTGATCGAGTCTGGCGTTGATACTTACGGCCATCTGCGCACCAAGCGCATGGAGTGGAGCGATCCGGGCGGACGCATCTACACGACGGCGATGGCCTGCCTCTGCCTTCAGGTTTATTACCGCTACATTCCAGAGTTCCTTAAAGCGGAAGGCTCAGAGTATCGTGATTTGTGGGATTGACCAAGCGCGTCAATGGTGTATTATCCACTAATCAGATAATGGTTCCGGCGCTCGGGCGAGCGTTTGCAGGCAAAGGCAGCTCCACAAAAGCATTCAGGGGAGCATGGCATGGCATCGAATGGGGCAACGATTCATCAGGGCGAAGTAGCGCTCCTGCTGGGCACGATCAAGGGCGGCTTTGTCTTGCGCTCAAGCGCATCTCGCTCGCAGTGGAAGACTGAAGGGCCTTTCTATCTCGGCAGCAAAGTTCACCACATGGTGCTCGATCCACGCGACGGCAAAACCATGCTGATGGCGGCGCGCACAGGGCATCTTGGGCCGACGGTTTTTCGCTCCACCGATGCCGGCAAGAGTTGGAAAGAGGCGGAGCAGCCTCCAGCGTTCCCCAAAGCAGAAGAAGGGAAGAAGGGCCTGAGCGTTGATCACGTCTTTTGGCTCACGCCCGGTCACGCGAGCGAGCCGAATGTGTGGTACGCGGGCAGCTCTCCTCAGGGCCTCTTCCGCTCCGAAGATGGCGGCGCGACCTGGCAGGGCGTCGCAGGATTCAACGAGCACCCGGACCGCATCAAGTGGGTTGGCGGCGAGCAAGATTACACGCCCGATGGCGGCAAGATGCACTCGGTGATCGTCAGCCACGCCGATGCGAATCACCTCTACATCGGCATGTCGAGTGGCGGTGTGTTCGAGTCAAAGGATCGAGGCGCAACATGGACGCCCCTCAACAAAGGCTGCGCTGCGGACTTCATTCCAACGCCTGATCCAGAGTACGGGCACGATCCTCACTGCGTGCAGATGTCGCCCGTGGACGCCAACGTGCTCTATCAGCAGAACCACTGCGGCATCTACCGCATTGATCGCCCCTCGAACGAGTGGGTGCGCATCGGCGAGAATATGCCGAAAGAGGTGGGCGACGTCGGCTTCCCGATGACGCTCCACCCTCGCGATGTGGATAGTGCGTGGGTGTTCCCCATGTCAGCGCTCGATGTCTGGCCTCGTGTCTCGCCAAATGGCGAGGCGGCTGCCTACGTTACGCGTGATGGCGGCAAGAGCTGGCAGCGTCAGGACAAGGGCTTGCCACAGGAACACGGCTGGCTGACGGTCAAGCGGCAGTGCATGGCCATTGATCGCTGCGAATCCGCTGGCCTCTATTTCGGTACGACCGGCGGCGAAGTTTGGGCGAGTCTGGATGAAGGCGAAAGCTGGCAGCAGATCGCGCAGCATTTGCCGCACATCTATTCGGTTGAAGTCGCGGAGTTTGCAGCATGAGCGAGCTTTCCACCAAAGTGTGCATACACATCCCGACGCATCTTTCCGCCTACACGGGTGGGGAGTCGCAGGTGATGGTTGGTGGCGCTACGCTGGGCGAAGCGCTGGCCGAATTGGACCAGCGCTTCCCAGGCATTCGATTCCGCTTCATCACCGAACAGGATGAAGTGCGCGAGCACATGAAGGTGTTCGTGGATCGCGAGCAAGTCTTCGACCTGCACACGCCCTTGGGCGAAACGAGCGAGATCCACATCATCGCAGCGCTCAGCGGCGGTTGAATTGAACGAACAGCGTTAGCTCAGCACGCTCGCCACATAAGAGCGCCGGAGCCTACTCCCCGGCGGCGTCGAGCTCGTCCATCGCTTCTTCAATCGGCGTTGCAACGCTCGTGTAGATCGCTTGCGTCGCGAAAGCGTAGCCCGTGCTTTCATTCAGCTTCGCCCCAACGGCGCGACGAACTTTGCGGGGCATGTCCCCTTCGTCAGCCCACACCAACTCCTTCACCGTGCGCAGGCCCTGGCGGAAGAGGTAGTGAACGTTTTCCTGCACGACCAAGTCGCCAGTGCTGTCTGGTGGCAGCGTCGCCTTCGCCGCGAGATTGAGGTAGTTGAGCAGCGCCCGCGCACTTGCGCGCCCGCCAATGCCCTTGAGCGAGCTGATCCCCAAGCTCGCAAAACCAACGCTTGCTGGATTGGGAGCAACGCCCGCCGGCTGGATGGAGAGCACCAGCGCGTGCTTGACCAGCGCGGAGTAGATCGACTCGCGAGCTTCGGATTTCTGTTCTGCGCTCGCATCGCTTCTGCTGGCGGCGATGCCGAGCAGGTTGGAGCTGACTCGCGCTAGCTGCAGATTATCGCTCTTCGAGGCATCAACGAAGGCAGCGAACACTTCGGCGCTCAGCAGCTTGTAGTGCTCGGGTTCTTCCTTCGCGAAGCTCGCTAGCTCTTCGTACTTCTCGATCAAAAAGGCCTGGTTGCCGCGGGCCAGCCAAACGGCAATCGGCACGTCGCCATTCGCTTGAAGTCGAAGCGTGTCGAGCTGATAGCGCAGTGACGCGCGCGTCACGAACTTCAGGCGGGTAGCTCTCTTGTCGTAGTCCTCGACGGCCTCGATCGCAGCTTGCACGTCGCGGCGAAGAACCAGCAGCTTCGCCATTGCATACACGCTCGCGGCCTTCTCGTTCGAATCCCACTTGAAGTGTTCGAGATCTAGCTCGACGCAGATGCGAAGCGATTCTTCCACTTGATCGTAGAGTTCCGCCACGCCATCGCTCTCGTCAGCTCGACGCTTTTCAGAGATCAAGCCCAGCAAACTGGCGTTCAAGATTCGAGTGCGCACTCCGTAGCGTAGTAGCGCCGTATCCCTGCCTTCATCCTGCTCCTGCTTCAAGAGCTTCAGCGCCGCTTCGCCAGTGGACTTTGCTTCGAGGTAAAGCTTTTGCTCCAGTTGCAGCAGGGCTACGAAGAAGAGCACCCGCGCGTGCCATTGGCGCGAGTAGTCTTTTCTCGTCGTGTCTGACGCTATCGTGAGAAGTTCGTTGAAGTAGGCCGTCGCCGCTTCAATATCGGTGATGCCGAGGAAGAGGTCAGCGGCATCGATCAGCATGTGCTCATCGCTGGTGTTGGCGTTCAGGATCGCCTTGCAGTCTTCGCGAACTTGATCGTCCTTCGTGCCCGTGGGGCGTGTCGTTTCGGCCACCCAGTACGCTCGTAGGAAGAGCGCTTTGCCGTAGCCAGGGCGCAGCTCAAGCGCGCGATTCACCAGCTCTTCGATGGTGTAGAGCTTGCCGTCTTCGCCAAAGATGCTGCGATAGAGATCGTGACTCGGCGACTGCTTCCAAACCCAGATCTGGAAGTCGGCGTAGTACACGCGGGCGATGGCGAAGTCTTTGTCCTTATCGACGGCCTTGATGAACGCCGTAACCGTTTGCTTGAAGCGCTCCAGATCGTCCACAGCGCGCGGCGCGTACCACGAAAGAAAGGCAACGAAGAACTGGTAGGTCGGATCATCGCCCAGCGCTTGCTTTTGCTTGTCGAGCACGGAGCCAAGAAAGGTGGTGTGCTCCGCGTCTATCCACACGTTCATCACCAGCAGCATTTCGCGCACGTATTCATGGCGATCGTCAAGGATCGTCTTCTTCTCAGCCTGGCTCAGCTCTGGCTTGATCGGAAACTGCTTGATCGCCTGGATGTTGTGGCGACCCGAGGGATCGTAAGCAACGCCGGTTCCCAGACGCGAGAAGCGCGCACGAATTTCGTCGTCCAGCATGTCGAGGGTGATCGTGTCGCGCTCGTCGCCATAGATCGGACGCCAGCCCTTGATGTCAGAGGCTTCCCAAGAACCGATGGGACCGCTCGGAGCGTCGTCTTCATCTGCACTCTTCGCGTCATCCGCAGCCGCATCGCTTTGCTCGTCCGAGTTTGGATCGGCAGCGTCGCCTTCTTGCGCGAAGCTTTGCGGGGCGAGCGCCATTGCCAGCAGCGCGCAGAGGGCCAGCGCGCAAGGGCTAGTCGAGAGTTTGAATCGCAAAGGGTGAAGCTTAAGCATCGCGCTGCCTCGATCAGAATCGGTGTGTCAGAAACGCGGGCGAACTCGGAGAGCCGCAGCCGCACCGGGGTCCCCCGGCTCCCCGCATTCTGGAGCGTCTGGCTGATTTGCGCAACCATGCGCGAGAAAGCCGAGCTAAGTGAGTGGAGAAAATCCGGCACTCCTGCTTGCAAAATAAAAACCAGTGTATTATACAATACGCAGAACGCGATTCTGGAGATTGAATGCAAACACATGATGAAGTGATGGCTCTTTTAGCAAAGCACGGCTTCGATCTCCCGCGGGCGACGGTGGAAGCACTGGCGAGACCGGCGCTTCAGCTTGTCCCCTCGCGAGTTGAGCCGGATAGCCATCCGATTGGCGCAACGATGTTGAGTTGCTATGCCGATGTGCCGCCGGACTTCGATTGGCCGGAGTTTGACGACGAGCCGATGATGCCGCTCGCGCAGATCAGCTTAGCTGAAGTTGCCGCGCTGGATTGGTTGGGGGATGCCTTGCCCAGTACCGGCTGGCTGGTGTTCTTCATGCCGCTCGAAGATCTGCCGTACGCTCTAGATAAGGAAGACGCGGAGAAGTTCAAGGTCGCGTACTTCGATGCGCCGGTCGAGTCGCTTGTGCGCCGCAACGGGATTGAGGATGCGCCGGAGATTCCCTTCTGCCGGGTTGATATGGTGCCCAGTCTTCATCTCCCTCACCCCAGCGACGGCGTGCTTGGCGAGGCACTCGGTCTTCCCGATGACTACGACGAAGAGGCCTGGGACGCCGCGATGGACGAAGTGCGCGGCCATACGCCTGGCCATTGGCTCTTCGGGCATCCGCATCCGATTCAGTCGCACGTTCGCGCTGCGGCGATGGCGGCGGCGGTGAAGCTCCTTGATCGCGCTGGCGTCGATCTTCAAGATAAAGCGGCGGCGAGAGAAGCGGAGAAGTTATGGCAGCTCCTCCTTCAGCTCGACGAGGATGAAGAGCCGGATGGCCCCAAGTACGTGTTCGAGGATGACGGTCGCGCTCACTTCATGATCCACCAGGATGACCTGAAGCGGCACGACTTCAGCGGCGTGTGGATGCACGTAGAGTTCTGCTAGCGAATGCCTTGCACGCGCGTCATTTCGAGGCGGAGCCGAGAAATCTCAGATACATCTCTTGAGCTGCGCGTTGTTCGGCCGCTCTGATAGACGAGCATTAGCTCTTCGAGTCCGGTTGGGCGGTAGAGGATCACGGCGCGCTCGTTTCGTGTCTACTTCGGTGTGACGTCGCAGTTTGGCAGTGCTTGGCGGAGCTCAGCCAGAGCGTCAGGATGCTCAGTCGCCCAGTTCGAGTTCAAGCTCAGCCCGCGCAGCGCCTTGAATCGCGTGAGCGTTGCGACAGCCTCTGGTGAGATTGCGCAGCCAATCAAGTCGAGGTACTGGAGCTTGGGGCATTGTGCGAGCGGATTCAGAGCCTCGTCAGCGAGCTTGGAGCAGCAAGTGAGGTAAAGGTTCTCAATCTGATTGCGCTCGTCGAAGCGCGACGTCATTTCACTGGTGACGTTCTCGCAGTAGCTGATGTCCACGATTTTCAAGCTCTTGAGATCGCCCAGCCAAGCGAGGTTCTCGCCGGTCAGCGCATCGTCGTCATCCAGATGCAGGTATTCGAGCTCGCGTGCAGCCGCGAGCACGCGTGGGTCGAAGGGCCCCTGGCTTTTGCAGTACATCAGATCAAGCCAAGTCAGCCCCTTGATCTGCGTACACTCTCGCAGCACCTCTTCGTAGTTCGGGTAGCTCCCGTGAATCATCAGCGACTGGACAGGTAAATCGCCTTGCGAGTCCAAGTCGACGGCGTCTTCTCCGGCTTCAACATCGGGGCCGACATGCCAAATCAATCCCCCATTCCAATGCTTCGCGAGGACGGGGGGATCGCTCTTGGTGACGGCGACCAAGGGGATGAGTTGCTTGGGTACGTCCATATCAGGACTACTCTTCGACGTGCTGTGTACGCGCCAGTGGGTTGCTGGACCCTCACGCGTCCTTGCGCTTGCGCGTCTTGCGCCAGATCCAGATCGAGAAGCCGATGTAGTAGGCCAGCCCGGGCACGGCGAGCGCGATATGCCAGTGATCCGTGGGATCGAAGTCGGCAATGAAAAGCGCGACGAAGAAGGTAGTGCCAATGAGCGCCAGCCAAGCCTCCGCACGAATCGGCTTGTAGACGTGCTTGCGAGGCTTGGCAGCTTCAGGATTGGCTTGTACTGGTGAATCGCTCATAGCGTTGCTTCCTAATGGAGGGCGCTAGCTGATCAAGCCAAGCTCCTTGCCCACCTTCTCGAAAGCTGCGAGCGCGTCTGAAAGATCTTCCTTGGTGTGAGCGGCGCTGACGATCGTGCGGACGCGGCTCTTGTCCTCGGCGACCATCGGGAAGTAGATGCCCTGCGCGAACACGCCTTCCTCAAAGAGGCGCTCGCTGAGCTTCGCGGCACCAGCGCTGGAGCCGACGATCACTGGCGTGACTGGCGTGCCTGAGTTGCCCGTGTTGAAGCCGAGCTTCTCAAGGCCCGCCTTGAAGAACTTGGCGTTGTCCCACAGGCGTTCGTGGATTTCGGGCTCGCTCTCCATCACATCGAAGGCCGCCGAGATCGCGCCGATCACCGCCGGCGGATGCGAGCTGGAGAAAAGCACCGGGCGCGCTTTCGCCAGCAGGAATTCCTTCACGTCTTTGGAGCCGGCGAAGTAGCCGCCCATCACGCCGACGGCCTTGCTGAGCGTGCCGATCGTGATGTCCCACTCGTCGTGCACGCCGCAATGATCCGCGGTGCCGCGGCCTTGGCGCCCGAGCACGCCAGTGGAGTGCGCATCGTCGACCATCGTGACCGCGCCGTACTTCTTGCAGACTTCGAGCACTTGCTTGAGATCAGCGAAGTCGCCGTCCATCGAGAAGCAGCCGTCGGTGACGACGAGAATCTTGCCCTTGATGCCATCTTCGTTGCGCGCCTTGTTCAGCACCTCATCGAGATGCGCGTAGTCGCAGTGGCGATAAACCGCGCGCGCGGCTTTGCTCAAGCGGCAGCCGTCGATGATCGAGGCGTGGTTGAGCTCATCGCTGACGATCATGTCGCCGGCAACGGTGAGCGTGGAGACCGTGCCCACGTTCGCGGTGTAGCCGGACTGGAAGATGATCGCATCTTCCGTGCCCTTGAACTTGGCGATCTTCGCCTCGCACTCGACGTGGATATCCATCGTGCCTGAGATCGTGCGCACGGCACCGGTGCCTGCGCCGTACTTCTCAAGCGCTTTGCGCGCGCCCTCGATCACGCGCGGGTGGGAGCAAAGGCCGAGGTAGTTGTTCGAGCTGAGCTGAATCACCTCTTTGCCGTCGATCTTGAGGCGACCGCCCGGCATTCCTTGGTGTACGCGGGGATAGCGGAAGAGATCGCGCGCGCGCAAATCACCCATCTGCTCTGAAATCCAGCTCTGCAACTGCTCGTTCGCCATCTCATCTGCTCCTGCTCGCGCTCATGCGGCGCTCCTGACTGACTTTGCGCGCGGTTTGTCCGTGCCGCATCACGATATCGCGAGAGCGGTGGGGGAGCAATGCGGGGGGCGTGAGTGGAGCGCTATGCCTCGTCGGAATCCGCACGCTGTGCAGCGCGGGTTCGCTCTTCGCGATGATTGCGGAGCGTTGTCAGGGCGGGGCCGTACTCGTTGTGATCTGGGCTGCGCTCAAAGATCGACATGGGAAAGAGGAGCTTCGCTTGAACCAGAACGGCAGCGAGGAAAAAGACGTAGTTGAGCGGGTAGAAGAGGAGTGCTTCTTCAAAGGAGATCATCGGACGGATAGCTTCAAAGAGCATTCCGTGTGCCTGTGAAAGCACCACGAGGATCACGAGAATCGGCACCGCAGCGATAATCGAAGGCCATAGGATCTGAAGCAGGTTGCTGTCTCTTACCATGATCGCGAGCGTGAGCGCGTTGATGTACGCAACTGAAAAGAGCATCATGCCTGCCAACAAGAGCATCCAATCCAAGTACTCTAACTCACCGCCAAACTCCCGCATCAAAGCGATGAAGAGACCCCAGAGAAGCACCCCACTCACCGCCCATGTGAAGACAAGCCCCGAGCAGCGCAGGATGGCTCCAAGCCAACTAATCCCAAGATTCAAGCGCTTAGCCCATACCTGCATCGCGAGCATCGGGAATGCGCACAATCCGATGAAAACCACCACGAAGATCGCGGCGACGATCGGATCAGCGTAGACGACAGCCATGCCGAGAAGATCGATACCTTCCAGGTTGCAAAGAATCGCTGGAGGGAGAGCGCCCAGCAGCGTTGCAAGATAGTGGCGCGCCGTGGTGGAAGCATTTGCGGTGAAGCGCATGGCTTCTCCAGTTCACTGAGTGCAA
>Ga0213866_10001325_pt1 | contig 18475 bp, 18 predicted proteins | sample PICome_11_FD_160079 | JGI IMG/M metagenome (GOLD analysis project Ga0213866, IMG submission 160079) | Coastal seawater microbial communities near Pivers Island, North Carolina, United States - PICO284 | ecosystem: Environmental > Aquatic > Marine > Coastal | place: USA: North Carolina...
GTCTGTGCGTCGGTGGAGGACTGGAGGAACCCCTTCGAGTTCAAGGCCGGGCCGATGCCGCCCTCGCCGCCGGTGCCGTGGCACGACGTGCAGGAGAGGGCGAAGAGTTCCTCGCCCTGCTGGGCGAGTGATTCGAGGTTGGCGGCGCGGGCCTCGTCGCGATTGCTGGGTTCGAACCAGCGATAGAGCGGGAAGATCGCGACCATGGCGATCATCAACCCGACCCCGATGGTCATGACCCGGTTGGTCGATCGCTCGAGCTCCTCGTCGGCGGAGCGGTAGCTCATCCGTGGGTTCCTTCCGCGCAGGCCCCGCCGGTGGCCGGTTCGTCGATGCTCTCGCCGCCGGGCGACGGGCCCTCGATCGTGGAGCCGGTGTCGATCACGAGCAGCCCGTTCTCCTCCTCGATCGGGTAGCGGTCGAGGCCTCGTGGGGCCGGGCCGGCCCGGTACTCGCCGACGCGGTTGAAGTTGCTGCCGTGGCAGGGGCACTCGAACTGGCCCGACGACTGGCAGAAGGGGACCCGACATCCGAGGTGGGTGCACTTCTCCGAGAGGGCGATGATCTCGCCGTCGGCGTCACGGGTCAGGTAGGCCCGGGCGGCACGGATCTCCAACACCCCGGATTCGGGCACCGCGTCGGGCGAAACGGCGCGCACCTTGCCCCCGAAGCCGGTGGCGGTGAGCGGCTTGATCAGATCCCACGATGTCCAGAGGCCGGCGCCGACGAAGAGTCCGGCGCATCCCAGCCACAGGCGGGTGAGGAACTGGCGGCGGTCGACGGATTCGGTCATAGCTCTCCATGCCATTCGTCCCAGGGCCACACCCAGGACCAGTTCGGTCCTCGGAACATGAACCCGATGAGCGTGAGGATGATCCACAGCACCAGGAAGGTGGTGAAGGTGATCGTGGCGACCTTGCGGTGGCGCAACAGGAGCCACGGGCTGCGGTCGATGCCGAGTCGCCCGCCTGCACGTCGACGATGCTCCATCGGTCCTCGATGACCGACGGCGTGATGAGCATGCAACCGGCCACCGACGACGAGTTGACCGTCGCCCCGGCGGGGACCGTGATGTTCGAGCCGGGTGGGCTGCACGTGATGTGCATGGGGCTGGTCGATCCGCTGGTCGAGGGGGAATCGGTCCCACTCGTCCTCACGTTCGAGACCGCCGGCTCGCTCACGCTGTCGGCCGACGTCGAGGATCGCTGAGCGGAACCGGGTCGGCAATGGCGTCGCCGCGTGGCACCATTGCCGTATGAACGCACGATTCGGGCGGGTCCTCACCGCCATGGTCACGCCCTTCAACGCCGACGGATCGCTCGATCTCGACGGCGCGCAGGCGCTGGCCCACCACCTCACCACCGAGGGTGGCAACGACGGTCTGGTGATCGCGGGGACGACGGGCGAGAGCCCCACGCTGACCCACGACGAGCAGATCGACCTGATCAGAGCGGTGGTCGAAGCGACCGACACCCCGGTCGTCGCCGGCGCCGGAAGCAACGACACGCAGGCCGCGGTCGAGCTCACGAAGCGAGCGACGGCGGCGGGCGCCCACGGCATCCTCCACGTGGCCGGCTACTACAACCGGCCCTCGCAGGCGGGGCTGAGCGAACACTTCCGGTCCTGCGCCGCGGCCACCGACCTTCCGGTGCTGCTCTACGACATCCCGGTGCGAACCGGTCGCAAGATCGCCACCGAGACCATGGTCGATCTCTTCACCGACGTCGACAACATCGTCGGTGTCAAGGACGCGGCGGGAAGCCCGGGCGAAACCGCACGGATGCTCTCCTTGGCTCCCGAGGGCACCGAGGTCTACAGCGGTGACGACGGCCTCACCCTCGCCCTGATGGCCATCGGTGGCGTGGGCGTCATCGGGGTCGCCACCCACTGGGTCGGCAACGAGACGACCGACATGATGAACGCCTTCTTCGGCGGCGACGTGCGCAAGGCCGCCGAGATCAACCGACGGTTGATCCCGTCCTACGAGTTCGAGACCGGCGACCTCGCCCCCAACCCGATCCCGACGAAGGCGATGCTGCGCATCCTCGGGCTGCCGGGAGGGCCGACGCGAATGCCGATGGGGCCCGAACCCGACTTCGTCGAATCCGACGCGAAGACCGTGCTCGCCGATCTCGGTCGAGCCTGAGGTGGCCGCTCCCGTACGCATCACCTTCCTCGGCGGCCTCGGCCAGATCGGCCGCAACTGTGCGGCGATCGAGACCGAGGGACGCATCGTGGTCCTCGACTGTGGCCAGATGTTCGCCGGCGACGATCTCCCCGGTGTCGACGCCGTCCTGCCCGATCTCAGCTACCTGATCGACAACGCCGACCGGGTCGAGGCGATCATCGCCACCCACGCCCACGAGGACCACATCGGCGCCCTCCCGTATCTGATGGCGCACCTCTCGGCGCCGATCTACGGGTCGGCGTTCACCCTCGGGCTGGTGCAGCACAAGCTGAAGGAAGCCCGGCTGCTCGACAAGGCCCAGCTCCGCCAGATCAACGACGGCGACCGCGGAATGGTCGGGCCGTTCGACTGCGAGTTCCTCCCGGTCACCCATTCGATCCCGTCCGGCAACATCACCGCGTTCCACACCGATCAGGGCGTGATCCTCCACTCGAGCGACTTCAAGCTCGACCTCACTCCCGTCGACGGCCGCCGCACCGAGCTCTCCCGTATCGGGGCGCTCGCCTGGGATCCGGGGATCCGGCTGATGCTGGCCGACTCGACCAATGCCGACCAGCCCGGGGCGTCACGGTCCGAAACGGAGGTCGGTGCCGCCCTGCGATCGGTCATCCGTGGCGAGGAGGGACGGCGTGTGATCATCGCCTCCTTCGCCAGCCACATCCATCGCATCCAGCAGATCGCCGATGCCGCCGTCGAGACCGATCGGGTGCTCGTCACCCTCGGCCTGTCGATGCGCCGGAACGTGAAGCTCGCCCGCGACTGCGGGATCCTGCGGATCCCCGACGCCCACATCCGCGACATCGAGGACATCGACGATCTCGAGCCCGAGCGGGTTGTGGTGGTCTGCACCGGATCCCAGGGGGAACCGCGGGCGGCGCTCACCCAGATGTCGATCGGTGAGAGCCGCTGGATGAAGCTCGACGACAACGACACCGTCGTGTTCAGTTCCCATCCGATTCCCGGCAACGAGGCCGCGGTGGCGTCGGTCCGCAATGGCCTCGCCCGCCTCGGTGCCAAGGTGCTCCACAGCGGTCAGGTCGACGTCCACACCAGTGGACACGGCAAGCAGCAGGAGCTGGCGACGCTCCATTCGGTGGCGGTGCCCGAGTGGTTCGTGCCCGTCCACGGCGAATACGCCCACCTCGTGGCTCACCGCGACCTCGCCCACCGCATGGGCATGCCCGAGGACCGGGTGGTCTTCTGCGAGGACGGCGACCAGATCGAACTGACCGACGACGGCATCAACCATCTCGGCTCGATCGGCACCGACCGGGTGTATGTCGACGGCATGGTCGGCGACCTCGGCAACGCGGTGCTCGGCGATCGCCGCGTGCTCGGCGATGACGGCTTCGTATCGGTCGTGGTTCATGTCGACCTCGAACGGCAGGAGATCACCGCCGGCCCCGACGTGTTGTCCCGCGGCTGGGTCGAGAAGCCGGCCCTGCTCGCCCACGAGGACGCGGTGGCCGATGCCGTCGAGCGTGCGGTGCACAAGGCGCTCACGGGCGGTGAGACGGACCTGGACAAGCTCAACCAGACGACCCGCCGCGCCGCCGGCCAGACGGTGAGCGACCGCACCCGCCGTCGCCCCATGATCGTGCCGATGGTGCGCGAGGGATAGCGCGCGGGGCTGTCATACCCGGTCCGTAGTTTCTGTTGGAACGACAACAGAAACGGGGACATCGCCATGACCGACACCGCCATTCGTCCAGCGACCGCCGACCTGCCGTTGGAGCGGGTCGAAGCGGAGATCACCGAGCTCTCCGGTCACTTGGCGGCGGCCACCGCTCGGCTCCTGTCGTGGATCTCGATCTACGACCGGCGCGAGGGCTGGAAGTCGTGGGGGTGCGTGTCCGCCGCCCACTGGCTCTCCTGGAAGTGCGGCGACGGTCTGCATGCGGCCCGCGAGAAGGTCCGCACCGCACGGGCGCTCGACGATCTTCCGGTGCTCGCCGCGTCGTTCGCACGCGGAGAACTGTCGTTCACCAAGGTGCGGGCCATCACCCGGGTGGCGACACCGGCCGACGAGGGTGAGTGGGTCGACATGGCGAGGACGTCGACGGGGGCCCAACTCGAACGTGTGGTCGCGCAGGCCCGAGCCGCGGTGGACCGCGACGAGAACCGAGACGCCCGAGTGGCGTTCGAGCGTCGTGGCGTGGCCCGGTCGACAGGCTCCGACGGTCTCGACGAGATCAAGGTCCGGGGCCCGCGCGACGCCGTCGAGGTCGTGTGGGCGGCGATCGAGCTGGTGCAATCGCTGCTGGTCGACGACGCCGTCGATGGTTCGGGACGCAGTCGGCGTGAGGTGATGGGGGAGCGTGGCGGCGCGGCCGCCGTTCGCTTCGACGCGCTGACCCAGATCGCCGAACGGATCGTGGCCGATCGTCCGGCGGCAGCCGAGCGGGGTGATGTCGGCCGTCTCGCGCTGGTGATCGACACCGACGGCCTCGCGGAGATGGCCGCGTCCGGCGGCGGTGGTCCGGAGAACGCCCAGATCGAGCCGGGGGAGTTGACCCTGAGTGGCCGTCGCATCGCTCCCGAAGTGGCGAGGCGATGGTGTTGCGATATCCGTGCGTCGGTGATGCTCGAGCACGAGGGCCACGCCCACGACGAGGGCCGCGACACCCGGGTCGTCAGCCGCAAGCTCCGTCGGGCGTTGCACCGGCGCGACGGCGGGATGTGCCGGTTCCCGGGGTGTGGCACGACGCAGTGGCTCCACGCCCACCACATCGGGCACTGGGTCGATGAGGGCCCGACCGATCTCGACAACCTCGTGAGCCTGTGCGGCTTCCACCATTCGCTCGTGCACGAGGGCGGCTGGGCCGTGGCGATCGTCGACCGCGCCGTCGTCTGGTCCGACCCCGACGGGGTGCCGGCGACCGTCGAGCCGCTCCACGGCGACGCCGATCGTCTCGTCGGTGACCAGGGTTGCCTCGACATCTCGTCGAGCACGATCGAGTCGCAGATGGCCAATGTCCGGCTGGATGTGCACTTCGTCGTGTCGGTGCTCGCCCAGCACATCGCCCGGCAACGTCGACGTCACCGCGGTGACGTCTCCGCGGAGACGCCCGCAGTCTCACGATCCGCGCGATCATCCACACGAACCGCGCGAGGGTGCCCCAGCCCTGACACACCCCGCTGGTAGCGTCGGTGCCATCGTGGCCACCAAGACCTCCTCCAAGAAACGCGCCCCGGCCAAGAAGTCGAGCGCCAAACGATCGTCCAAGGGATCCTCTGCATCCCGCCAGGCCGTCGGCTCGGTGCTGTCGGGCCACCAGGCCGACATCTGGGGCGTCGGGGCGATTCTGGTCGGGCTGCTCGCGGCCGTCAGCGTGTGGCTCGGCGCGGCCGGTGTCGTCGGCGAAGGGTTCGACGACCTGCTCGCGCTGGGGCTCGGCCTGCTGCGAGTCGTGATCCCGATCGGCCTGGTCGGGCTCGGCATTGCGCTCATCCGGGGCGACGAGGTCGAGGCATCCGAAGCCGAACGCATGGCCCGCGTCGCCGTCGGTGGGGTGTTGATCGTGGTCGCGCTCTCCGGCCTCCTCCACGTGCTGCGCGGTCGCCCGGGTATCGACGACCCGGTGGCCGAGATCGGCGCCGCCGGTGGCGTGCTCGGCATGGCGATCGGCGGTCCGCTCCACGGTCTCCTGGCCCTCGCGGGCAGCGTGCTCGTCCTGGTCGCACTGGGCATCGTCGGCGTGATGGTCCTCACCGGTTCCACCGCCCGGCAGGTCGGCGGCGGTGTCGCCCGGATCGCCCGTCCGGCCTGGAGCGTGGTCACCCGCTCGTTTCGCGGTCTCTTCGCCGATCCCAACTCCGACGTCATCGATCTCCGCGAATCGGAACCCGCGCCCGCGGCGCCCGAACCCGAGCCCGACACCACTGAGGCCGCACCCGAACCCAAGGCCAAGAAGTCCCGCAAGACGAAGGCGTCGGCCGAGCCGGCCAAGGAGCAGGAGCAGCAGGCGCTGCCGATGATGGATCCGGGCGACTGGACCCTCCCGCCCCTCGCCATGCTCGCCCGCAGCGACAAGCAGGAGGTCGACGCCGCCGAGGTCGCCCATCGCGGCGAACTCCTCCACGCGGCCCTGGCCCAGTTCGGTGTCGAGACCACCCTCCTCGAGCCCGTCGTGGGTCCCACCGTCACCCGCTATGTGCTGGAGCTGGGCGAGGGCGTCAAGGTCAGCAAGCTCGAGAGCCTGCGCAAGGACATCGCCTACGCGATGGCCTCGCCCGACGTGCGCATTCTCGCCCCGATCCCCGGCCGCCGGGCCATCGGCGTCGAGGTGCCCAACACCAGTCGCGAGATCATCACGGTCGGCGACATCCTCGGCTCGAAGGAAGCGCGTCAGGCGACCCACCCGCTCGAGGTCGCCATCGGGCGCGACATCAACGGCCGCAACCAGATGGTCAACCTGGCCACGATGCCCCACGTGCTGATCGCCGGCGCGACCGGCGCGGGCAAGTCGTCGTGTCTCAACTCGCTGCTCACCTCGATCCTGATGCGTTCCACGCCCGATCAGGTACGCCTGATCCTCGTCGACCCGAAGCGGGTCGAGATGGGTCAGTACGACAAGGCACCGCATCTCCTCACGGCGCCGGTGACCGATCCCCGCAAGGCGGCCAATGCCCTGGCCTGGGCCGTGCGCGAGATGGAGCGCCGCTACGACCTCCTCCACAAGGTCGGCTTCCGCGACATCACCGGCTACAACAACGCCGTCGATGCCGACACCCTCGAGGTTGGCCTCGGCGAGGTCGACGAACACGGCGAACCCCTGAAATACCGTCGTCTGCCCTTCATCCTCGTGGTCGTCGACGAGCTCGCCGACCTGATGATGGTGGCGGCGCGCGACGTCGAGGACTCGATCGCCCGCATCGCTCAGATGGCCCGTGCCGTCGGGATCCATCTGGTGATCGCGACCCAGCGACCGTCGGTCAACGTGATCACCGGCGTCATCAAAGCCAACGTGCCCGCCCGACTCGCCTTCGCCGTCTCGAGTCTCACCGACTCTCGGGTGATCCTCGATCAGCCGGGTGCCGAGCGGCTCGTCGGCAAGGGCGACCTGCTCATGCTCGGTCCCTCGTCGTCGGCCCCGCATCGCGTGCAGGGATGCTGGGTCGAGGAGGAGGAGGTCCGGGCCATCGTGAAGCACTGGCGCGACCAGGCCCCCGAGTTCGCCCCCGACCAGACCGTGGCGCTCGACGGCGAGTCCGGGGGTGGCGAGGGCGCCGCCTCGGGCGAGCAGGCACCGCTGCCGCCGACGCTGCCCGGTGGGGTCACCGACACGCCGCCGTCGCTCGACGCGATCACCGATGCCCCACCCGCGGCCGACGACGACGGCGACGATCTCCTGGTCCAGGCGATGGAGCTGGTCGTGCAGACCCAGCTCGGGTCGACATCGATGCTCCAGCGCAAGCTTCGGGTCGGGTTCGCCCGGGCCGGTCGCATCATGGATCTCCTCGAGGAGAAGGGCGTGGTCGGTCCGTCCACCGGATCGAAGGCGCGCGACGTGCTGATCTCGCCGGAGGAGCTCGCCGCTCGGCGTGGCGAAGGCTGACCCGGCCGTAGACTCCGTTCTCGAATGCTGCTCGGTCTCGTCTTCGCCATTTCCGGTTTGGCTGCGCTGACGCTGGCCGCCGACCAGTTCGTCAAGGGCGCGGCGCGGCTCGCGATCATCTTCCGGGTTGCGCCCGTGATCGTCGGGGCCGTGGTCATCGGCTTCGGCACCAGCGCGCCCGAGATGGTCGTCTCCGGGTTGGCCGCGTTCGACGACAATCTCGACATCGGCGTCGGCAACGTCATCGGCTCCAACGTTGCCAACATCTCGCTCGTGCTGGCCGCAGCCGCCTTCGTCACCGTGCTGCCCGTCAGCTCCGAAACGGTCCGCCAGCAGGCGCCGATCTCGGTCGCCGCCGTGCTCGTCTTCGCCGGGCTGCTCCAGGGCGACCTCGACCGCTGGGAAGGCGGCTTGCTCGCGGTGTTGTTGGCCGGCGTGCTGATCGCCGTCCTGCGTACGTCGAGGGCCACCGACCCCTTGGCCGGCGACGTCGAAGAGCTCGTCGGCGATGAGCAACACTCGGTCAACTTCGAAGCACTGCGCACTGTCATGGGTCTGGTCGTCGTGGTCGTGTCCGCCTGGTTCATCGTCGAGGGCGCCACCCGGGTGGCCGACGAGCTCGACCTCTCAGGCGGGTTCGTCGGGTTCACGCTCGTGGCGGTCGGTACCTCGGCTCCCGAGCTCGTCACTGCGATCGCCGCGGCCCGGCAGGGGGAGACCGACCTCCTCATCGGCAACCTGCTCGGGTCCAACGTGTTCAACAGCCTCGCGGTCGGTGGGGTGATCGGCCTGGTCGGTCCGGGCCCCGTGGTCGACACCCGGCTCGCGCAGTGGGGGTCGCTCCTGATGATCGCGATCGTGGTGATCAGCTGGATCATGATGATGACCGGCGCCCGGGTCACCCGCCGCGAAGGCGTGATCCTGCTCGGCCTGTGGGTCGTCAGCGTGATCGTGCTCTCGGGCGGCGAATCGGCCGATCAGGCCGCGAGCGCCCTGCTGAACATCCGATAGCTCATCGCCGCCATCATCAGCACGGCGGCGGTGATCGAGGTGATGGCGTAGAGGCGATTGTCGGCATCGGTGCCGGCGAAGGTGCCGTGCAGGCTGGCGAGCCAGAAGGTCGCTGCGCTCACCCCGTGGACGGCGCGCCAGACGCGCCGCGGGATGCGCTTCATGAGAAGCGAGGTCGCCTCCACGACGACCAGGCCCCACATCGCGAGTACCCCCCATGCCACTGCGCCGGTCTTGTAGTCGGACGCCAGCGGCACGGTGAGATCGGCCACGGAGAACTCGATGTAGCTGTCGGCGAGCAGCGCACCCACGTGGATGGCAGTGAAGCCCACGGCCAACGCACCGAGCCACCGGTGGAGGTCGAGTAGCCAGGCCGGACGCCGGCTCTCCGAGAACAGGTCGGTGGCCAGGATGATGCCCCACAACACCGATGCCGTGAGGATGAGCCAGGCGACGATGCCCGACGCTCGGGAGAGGTACCACCAGAACTGCGGGTTCACAGGTGCGCCCCGGCAGTCGTCGCGAGCGATCCGAAGCGGATCTCGGTCCGGTCGTCGCGTAGGGCGTAGCCGCTGAGCTCGCGAGGTTTCGCATAGGCGTCGATCGCGCGGCTCCCGCCGAGCAGCACGGCCGTGGCGTGGGCCTCGGCCTCCCAACCGGTCGGCGCGATCACGGTCGCCGTGGCGAGGTCGGTCGCCGCGCTCCGACGGGTGCACGGGTCGATCGTGTGGTGGCGGGAGATGCCGGCGGAGACGGAGCGACGCGCTCGTGTGCTCGAGCTCGCGATCCCGCCACCGGACACTCCCAGCCGTGTGCGGACCTCCGTCGGCGCGAACGGGTCTTCGACGTCGATCGACCACCCGTCATCGGCGGGAGTCCGGCCGGCCGCAGTCATGTCGCCGCCGATGCTCACCAGCGCGCCGGCCGTGCCCCCGTCGAGGAGCATCTTCACGGTGAGGTCTGCGGCGAGGCCCTTGCCGATGCCGCCGGCGTCGAGGGCCAGGCCGTCGGGAAGGCGTATCCGGGCGCGCTCGGCGTCGATCTCGGCGTCGTGGACGGATCGGCCCGGACACGGGAGATCCACGACGATCGACCGGCGCGTCGCATCGTCTCTGCTGTGCACATAGCCCGTCGCGAGGACCTCGAAGAGGAACGTGGGGTCGAACCGGGAGTCGGTGCAGTCGGCGGCTCGCTGCATCGTGGCCACGAGCACCATCGTGGAGGGCGAGACCGAGACCCAGTCGCCCCCGGCCAGGTTCAGGCGTGAGAGTTCGCTGTCATCGCGAAACCGGCTCCATCGAGCATCGAGGTCGTGCAGATGGTCGACTGCGGCACCCATCGCCCCATCTTCCGGATCGACGAGGACGACGTGTGCGTCGCACCCCATCACCCGGAAACGGTGGCTCTCAACTCCCACTGGTCGTCGCGGGCGGCGCCGCGGGGGCCGGGACCGCGACCTCGGTGACCACCGGCGTGGCGGTCAGCGCGGTGGGCGCGGCCGGGGCTGGTGCGGGTGCCGTTGCCACCGAGGGTTCGGCGGCGGACGATTCGCGTCCGGCTGGTCCCGGGGCCGGCACTGTCGCTGCGGGGGGCGTGGGGGCGTGGAAGACGAGGACGATCGGACGGCCGTCGTCCGTCAGCTCACCGGTGAGCACGCCACCGTCGGGGATGGAGTCGATGTCGATGTCGTCGATCGTGAACCCCGGGGGGAGCGTCCCCTCGACCGTCCGCGCCTCGGCCGGGAGCGGCGGCGCCGTCTCGACGGGTGGGGCAGCGGCGGCCGGTGCGGTCGCCGGCAGGGGGAGGGAGACCTCGGGTTGGGTCGTGTCGGCCGTGGCCTCGAGAGCCAGGGCGGCGGTGAGGCCGAACATGGTCGTGGCACCGAGTCCGGCGGCCAGCACGCGTCCTCCGGCTGCCGGGTGGGGCCGACGGCGCCGAGCGGGTCGGCGGGCACCGGCGGCCGGGGGAGCGGTCTGCGGTGTCTCCGCAGCCGCCGGGGCCGCGTCGCTCGCCGTCGATCGTGGTTGGCGACGCTGTTGGAGCCGAGCGATGCGGTCCAGCGACGCCTGGTCCATCTCAGCGGAGTCAGTCATCGTCGTCGTGACCCTCGTGCTCGTCGTCCTCGTCCTCGTGGTCGTCGTCGTGGTCGTCGTCGTGGTCGTCGTCGTGGTCGTCGTCGTGGTCGTCGTCGTGATCATCGTCGTCGTGGTCGTAGCCGGGGGCAGCGGTCGTGGACGGGCCGGGCACCGGCACCTCGACGATGACGGGAGCCTCCACCGATGCGCTGATCGTGCCGTCGGCGTTGAGCGTTGCCGTGAACACGAGCGTCGACGGACCCTCGAAGGTGACCGTGAGCCGACGGGCGGACTCCTCCGAGACCGAGTAGGTGTAGCCGGCCGAGGGGCTGACCGAGTCGAGCTCGATCCGATCGCCGTAGTTCTCGACCACGAGCTCGCCGGCGGCGTCGACCGCGAACGCCTCGTAGGTCGACGAGCTGTCGGACGTGGAGGACCCGGATGCCGACGGGCTGCTACCGGCGCCAGAGCTCGAGTCAGGGGAGAGCAGGGCGTTCAGGTCGTCGAGGTACACGTCGACGACCTCGACACCGGCGACCTCGCCGGGTTCTGTCGGAGCGGCGGCGGAGAGCTCGCCGATCTCGCTCGAGTCGGCCGCGGTGAGGATGCCGATGTTGGCACCGACGGCGACGGTTCCTGCGGCGATGACACCGACGACCGATGCGGCGGCGGTGATGGCGGTGCGGCTGGACATTGGGGGGATCTCCGGTGGGTAGGTGTGTGATTGGCTTCGACATGACCGTACGAAGGGTTGATCCAGCGTCTTCCCAGTAAGAGGTTAGGAATCGGCAAAGATCGCTCAAGGTGGCCGTATCCGGCCGGGGGATGGGTCGGTCGTGTGCCACCCTTGGGTCATGAGACTTCTGGTGGTCGAGGACGACCCGTCGATCTCCGGCCCGCTGCGGACCGGACTGGCGCGGGAAGGCTTCGATGTGGAGATCGCGGCGACCGCCGCGGAAGCCCTGGCCGCCGACACTCCCGACCTCGTGCTGTTGGATCTGGGCCTGCCCGATCTCGACGGCCGCGTGGTCTGCCGCGAGATGCGGGCACGATCGTCCGTTCCGATCATCATCGTGACCGCCCGTGGAGACGAGGTCGAGCGGGTCACGCTGCTCGAGGCGGGCGCGGACGACTTCATGGTGAAGCCCTACGGATTCCGGGAGCTGGTCGCCCGGATCCGGGCCGTTCTCCGTCGGGTGGCGACCACCTCGACGGCAACCACGGAGCCGAGTTCGATCGGTCCTCTGCATCTCGACCCGAAGTCGAGGCGGGTCGAGCGCGACGGCGTCGCGGTGGCCCTCACTCCCCGCGAGTTCGACCTGTTGCTCTACCTCGCGACCGATCCCAGCGCGGTGTTCTCGCGCGACCAGATCATCCACGACGTGTGGGACGAGAACTGGTGGGGGTCGACCAAGACGCTCGACGTGCACGTTGCGTCGTTGCGCAAGAAGATCGGCGCCGAGATGATCGAGACCGTCCGAGGGGTCGGGTTCCGCCTCGTCGATCCCGGCGCATGACCCGAAGGCTCGTTCTCGGATATCTGGGGATCACGACCTTCGTGCTCGCGATTCTCGGAATACCGCTCGGGGTCTTCTTCGAGCAACAGCAGATCGACGGCCTCATGAACGATCTCGAACGTGATGCGACCGTGCTCGCCACCCTCTACGAGGACACGCTCCAGAACCAGGCAGAGGCCGATCCGCAACCAGCGACCGAGTATGGGGATCGAACCGGCGCACGGGTCGTCGTGGTCGACGACGGCGGGATCTCGCTCGTCGACACCGGGGCCGGCAGCGACCGAGACCTGAGCACCCGCCCCGAGATCGAGGTTGCGCTCGGGGGCAACCACGCAACCGGCTCGCGGTTCTCGTCGACTCTCGACACGGAGTTGGCGTTCGCTGCGGTTCCGGTCGCGTCCGGAGGCGTGGTCTACGGGGCGATCCGCGTGACGCTCGACTCCGACGACGTGCGCGACCGGGTCGAACGTTTCTGGTGGGGTCTGGCGGCGGCTGCCGCCGTCGTGATCGTCGCCGTCGGCGGTGCCGGTTGGGTGATGGCTCGGTCGATCTCGCGCCCGCTGCGGGAGCTGCAGGACACCGCCGAACGGTTTGCGGCGGGTGACCTCGCCCCGACCACGCCGCGCGAACGGCTCCCCGAACTCGCTGCGCTCGAGACGTCGATGAACACGATGGCCGCCGAGCTCGATGACCTGATCCAGCGGCAGCGGCAGTTCGTGGCCGATGCGTCGCATCAGCTGCGCACGCCGCTCACCGCACTCCGGCTCCGGCTCGAGAACCTCGAGATGGCCGCGTCGGGTGGCGAGGTCGTGGATGGCGAAGAACTGAGCAGTGCCATCGGCGAGACCGATCGTCTGGGCCGTCTCATCCAGGACCTGTTGCGCCTCGCCACGGCGAACCAGTTGCGCAGCTCCGAACGCATCGACATCTGCGGGATCATCCGTGATCGTGTCGACACTTGGACCGCGATCGCCGAGGAGAGCGACGTCGTGCTCGAGGCCGAGCTTGACGATGGCGACCTGTTCGGGTGGATGACCCCCGGTGGACTCGAACAGATCCTCGACAACCTGCTGGAGAACGCGATCCGGGCGTCGCCACCCGGCGGTGTCGTCCGGGTTCGGGCGTATCGCGCCCGCGGATCCGCCCGGGTCGACATCGGCGACGAGGGCCCAGGCCTGTCCGATGAGGAGAAGGTCCTGGCCACGGATCGATTCTGGCGGGGCGACCCGTCGACCGAGGGAACCGGGCTGGGGCTGGCGATCGTGGCGCAGTTGGTGATGGGCGCCGGAGGTGCGTTTCTCCTGGAGGACGCGGAACCCACCGGACTCGTCGCCTCGTTCACGGTGCCGCTCGAGCGCCCCTAGGCTGCTCAGGTGTCCGGCCTGCCGCAGACCTACCACCTGACGACGCTCGGTTGTCCGAAGAACGAGGTCGACTCCGACAAGCTCGAGGGGACACTGCTCGCGGACGGCATGACCCCGGTCGACGATGTCGACTCGGCCGACGTCGTCGTGGTCAACACCTGCGCGTTCATCGAAGAGGCCCGGGTCGAGTCGATCGACACGATCCTCACGCTGGCGGCCCAACGTCGGCCCGGTGCCCAGCTCGTGGTCACCGGGTGCATGGCCGAACGGCACGGCGCCGAGCTCGCCGCCGAACTCGACGAGATCGACCTCGTGGCGCCGTTCGGGGTGGCCCTCGCTCCCGACCCCGACGAGTCCTCGGTCGCCGTCTCGCTCGGTCCCACCCGGCGGGCCCCCGACTTCGATCTGCTCAACCTGCCGAGGCCGGCCTCGAGTCGTCCGTGGGCCTACGTGAAGATCGCCGAGGGCTGCGATCGGGCCTGCGGGTTCTGTGCGATCCCGACCTTCCGGGGACCGCAGCGCAGCCGTTCGATCGCCCAGATCCTCGACGAGGTCGACCAACTCCAGGCCAAGGAGATCGTGCTCGTCGCCCAGGATCTGGCGGCCTACGGCCGCGACCAGGGTGTCGGTGAAAGGGCCATCGTGCCGCTCATCGAGGCGGTCGCGGCCCGCGTCGACCGGGTCCGGCTGCTCTATCTGTATCCGTCGGATCTCAACGAACGTCTCATCGAGACGATCGGCGCAACGGGCGTTCCCTATTTCGACCTGAGCCTCCAACACGTTTCGCCGCCGCTGATGCGCCGCATGAAGCGCTGGGGCGACGGTGAACGCTTCCTCGAACGGATCGACACCATCCGGTCGCGCGAACCGGCCGCGGCCTTCCGGTCGAACTTCATCGTCGGCTATCCGGGCGAGACCGAGGACGACCACGACCGACTGCTCGACTTCGTCGAGTCGGCGCGCCTCGACTGGTGCGGCTTCTTCGCCTATTCGAAGGAGGACGGCACCTACGCGGCCGACCTCGACGGCACCGTCGACGCGTCGCTCCGTGACGACCGTCTGGCCGAGCTGCGCGAGCTCCAGGACGCGATCACGGCCGAGAAACGTGACGAATTGATCGGTGCCACGGTCGAAGTGCTCGTGGACGAACCCGGCATCGGTCGAAGCCATCGCGAGGCGCCCGAGATCGACGGAATCGTTTCCGTACCCCACACTCTTGCGGTGGGAGAGTTCGCGACCGTGCAGGTCACCGGAGCGCTGGGGCCCGATCTCGAGGCCGAGGTGCCGCATGAGTGAGCTCGTCGAGCCGCGCCAGGCCGGCATCACCCATCCCGCGAACCTCCTGACGATCGCGCGTCTGTTGTTCGCGCCGCTCCTCTTCTGGCTGGTGCTCGATGCCGAGGCCACCCGGGGCGTCTCCTGGGCCGCGTTCGGCCTCGGGGTCACCCTCGCGAGCACCGACTTCTTCGACGGGAAGGTCGCGCGGCGGGCCAATGTGGTGAGCCGCAGCGGCGCCTTCCTCGACCCGCTCGCCGACAAGGTGGTCATCCTCGGTTCCGCCTTCTGCCTCGTGGCGGTCGATCGCTACTGGTGGGTGCCGGTCACGATCATGGCGGTCCGCGAGATCGGTATCACGGCCTGGCGCAGTCGATGGGCCCGCGAGGGGCTGTCGCTCCCGGCCCGGAAGTCGGCCAAGTACAAGACCTTCGTACAGGGCGTCGCGTTGGCGGCCGCGGTCATGCCGACCCTCGAGGACCAGGACGCGGCCGTCAGTGTGCTGTTGTGGGTGGCCGTCGTGTGGACGATCGTGACCGGCGCGCAGTATCTGATCGACGGACAGAACGCCCTGAGCGAGACGGGCGACTGACGTCGCACGGAGTCGGACACGGTTCGGGAGAAGACATGAAGTGTGAAGTCGTCGCGGTGGGTACGGAGCTGTTGCTCGGCCAGATCGTCGACACCAACTCGTCGTGGATCGGGGAGCAGCTGGCGCTCGTCGGGATCGACAGCCACTACCAGACGAAGGTGGGTGACAATCTCGACCGGATGGTCGAGGTGCTCCGCCAAGCGGTCGATCGCAGCGACGCCGTGATCGTCTGCGGCGGTCTCGGGCCCACCCAGGACGACATCACGCGCAACGCCATCGCCGAGGTGATGGGCGTCGAGCTCGTCCGCGATCCGGCCATCGTCGAACGGATCCAGGCGATGTTCGGCGGCCGAGGGCGCGAGATGCCCGACAACAACCTCCTCCAGGCCGACGTGCCCGTCGGTGCCACCGTCAACCCGGCGATGCCGGGGACGGCACCCGGGCTGATGTGCCCCCTGACCGGCGACGACGACGGCAAGATCATCTACGCCGTCCCCGGGGTGCCCTGGGAGATGCAACAGATGGTCACGGCCGGGATCCTGCCCGACCTGCAGGCTCGGGCCGGGATCACCTCGGTCATCCGCAGCCGCACGCTGCGCACCTGGGGCCAGTCGGAGTCGGGGCTCGCCGAACAGCTCGACGACGAGATCCAGCGCCTCGACGAGACCGGCTCGGCCACCATCGCGTTCCTCGCGAGCGGCTGGGAGGGGCTCAAGGTCCGCATCACGGCCAAGGCCCCCACCGAGGCCGAGGTCGTCGCGATCCTCGACGAGCAGGAGCAGAGGGTCCGCGACATCATCGGCGACATCGTGTTCGGTCTCGACGACGACACGATGGAATCGGTCGTCCTCGAGCTCCTCCGGGCCCGCGGGAAGACCCTCGCACTGGCCGAATCGCTCACCGGCGGGTTGATCGCCAGCCGGCTGACGGCGCATCCGGGCTTCAGCGACGTGTTCCGCGGGGCGGTCGTGCCCTACCACCGAGACCTGAAGCAGTCGTTGCTCGGCGCTCCCGACGTTCCGGCCGTGTCCGAAGAGATGGTCAAGGCCATGGCCGAAGGGGTCTGCGCCGCGCTGGATGCCGACGTGGGCATCGCCGTCAGCGGCGTCGCCGGGCCGGACCCCCACGAGGGCCTCGACCCCGGGGCGCTGTGGATCGGCATCCATCTCGACGGCCGCTCCGAGGCCATCCACCTCACGCTTCCGTTCGACCGTGAACGCATCCGCCAGTTCACCTGCATCATGTCGCTCAACCTGCTCCGCACCCGACTCCTGGAAGCCTGATCATGCGTACGGAACTCGACCTCGAACTCCTCGGCCAGACGGTCCAGGACCTCTACCGTTTCAAGCAGGGTGAGGTGATGAGCGCGGTGGTGCACCTCGGCATGCGGCTCGGCCTGTTCGACGCGCTGGCCGCCCACGACGGAGCCACCAGCGAGTCGCTCGCCGCGACGACCGGGCTGCACGAGCGTTGGGTCCGTGAGTGGCTCCATGCCGTCGCCGCCGCGACGCTGGCCGAGCATGAGGACGGCCGTTTCAACCTCACGCCCGAGGCGAAGGCGACCCTGTGCGACCCGGACCATCCGGCCGCGGTCGGCGGCGTGTTCGGACCGCCGATCACCCATCGCGAGATCGATCGCACGGCCGAGGCGTTCGAGACCGGCATCGGGATGACCTGGGACGAGCACGGGGCCCACACCTGTCACTTCCAGGCGGCCATGGGCGCGGCCGGGCAGAAGACCTGGCTCGTGCCCGTGATCCTCGATTCGATCGAGGGGATGACCCAGAAGCTGACCGAGGGGGCGACCGTGGTCGACATCGGCTGCGGCGCCGGTGTCGCGGCGACCGCGGTCGCGACGGCCTATCCGCAGACGACGGTGATCGGCATCGACCCGTCGGTCCACGCCATCGAGAGCGCGGCGGCGCGGGCGGCCGAGGCCGGGCTCGACAATCTGGAGTTCCGTGCGGGCACGTTCGACGACCTGGCGGACCTCGAGGGCGTCGACCTGCTGCTCACGCTCGACGTGATCCACGACCTTCCCCGCCCCGGCGACGCCGTACGCGCCGCCCGGTCATGCCTGGCCGACGGAGGCGTGTGGTTCGTTGCCGACATCAAGACCCGCGGTGGCCTCGAGGAGAACCGCAGCATCCCCGTCCTGCCCCTGATGTACGGGATGTCGATCCTCTACTGCATGTCCTCGGCGATGTCGGAGCCCGGTGGTGCCGGACTCGGCACGCTGGGTCTCACCGAAGGCGTCTTCGGTGAACTGACGGCGGCGGCCGGGTTCTCGTCGGTCGACACCCGCGAGTTCGACATCGACCCGCTCAATCGGTACTTCGAGGTGCGCGTCAGCTGAGCGTCGCCCGCATCTCGTCGGTCGGGGCCTGCCAGGCGCCGTACTCGACCAGCGGTTCGTAGCCCATCGCCACGTTGATCGCGAGCATCGCGTCGTTGCTCTGGGCGTTGCCCGTGGTGAGGCGGGTCGCGGTCGGTTCGGCCTCGCGGAGCCAGCGCCACATCGCGGCCTTGATCCACTTGCCGATGCCCCGGCCGCGATGACGGTCGACCACCGCGGTGTCCCACTGATACGACGCCGCCGGCCGTGTCGGGTTGACGTGGACGCGGGTGTGGGCGGCGGCGCGACCGTCGAGATCCACGGCGAGCATGGTCATCACCCGCAGGCGCGGCCAGCCGCTCGTGCGGACGTGCACCCCGCAGTCGAGGAGGTCATCGGGGGCGGCGCGGAATTCGCGGCCCGCGGCGACGGCGGCGGGGGAGGGCTGGGTCGGGTCGTCGGCCGGAGGCGTCCACACCGTGGTCGGGGTCGTGTCGGGCAGGGTGGTCGTGTCGGGCAGGGTGGTGGAGTCGGGCAGGGTGGTGGAGTCGGGCAGGGGG
>Ga0213866_10001328_pt1 | contig 18438 bp, 15 predicted proteins | sample PICome_11_FD_160079 | JGI IMG/M metagenome (GOLD analysis project Ga0213866, IMG submission 160079) | Coastal seawater microbial communities near Pivers Island, North Carolina, United States - PICO284 | ecosystem: Environmental > Aquatic > Marine > Coastal | place: USA: North Carolina...
TCCTGCGTACCCTTCAAATCCTTCAGCACGTGTGACTGCATGTAGCCAATCCCAACACTCTCTGAATGATGCGAGATTTTCATCAGCAACAAGAGTGACATTCAAATCGTCAAAGATAAGCTTATCGCCAGGTGTGTAGATGTTCTTAAACGGAGTAGACCTTTCTGCCGCACCAGAGTTGATACCAGGCACATTGATCTGTTGGACATAGAACTCTGTGTTAGGCAATCGATTGATCACTAACTTAAACTCTACTGGCGATAAGAAATTTGATGTTGACATGATATCCTCTATCAAAGTTGTATAGTACTATTTATATAGAGTATGGTAGACGGTAGCGGACTTTAGTGGGTCGCCTCTATTAAGCATCACGCCCCATGATACTCTGCCATACTGTTATATTTATACAGACAAAAAAAGAGGCTCCGAAGAGCCTCTTTAAAGTAAGTTGGGTTAACCCCAATCTTATTATTACAGCAAGTTGGTAACTGCGGTACGTCTGTAGTACACGTTGGTGTTGGCAGCAAGTGCGCCAGATCCAACAGTTGCACCTTGAGCAAATGGGTTTGAAACCATTCCGTAACGAGTCTTGAAGCCCAGCTTAGACTGGAAGCTGTTCTCGCCAACTGCTCTGACCATCTGTAATGGTACATATGGGCAGTAGAAAAGACCAGCATCAAATGCGCTAGAACCTTTATAACCGACAACCATGTAGTTTGCACCAGCATATGGGTCAATGTAAACTCTGAAGCGACCGTTCAGAACACCAGCAAACGTGTTGCCTGTGTCATCTGGATTCAGATTGTTAGAGTTAAGAGCAGGTGCGTAATCAAGTACACCGGCCATTTGAAGAGCAGAAGCTACATCTGAAGAACAGACGATGATGTTGCCTTTTCCTCTACGAGTATCTTTTGCAATTTGGTTGGCTTCTTTTTCAATTTGGAACATCAATCCCTTGAACTTCTCAACTGACCAACGGCCATTTGCGTCAACGTCTAGGTTGAAAGTACCGTTTGAAGCTACTCCACCTTGAGAACCAGCAACAGCGTTTGAGTACACTGTACGGATTACTTCACGGTTGATTTCAGCAAGCAACTCAGCAGACAACATGTTTGCTAACTCAGTCTCAGCATCCAAACCATGGATAGCTTTAAGGTCTTGAGCAAGCTCAGTTGTGTACTCAGCTTTCAAAGCACGTGACTTAGCAGTTACAGAAACTTTTTCAATGGAGAAAGACATCTGAGCAAATTCAGCTCCGGCTCCATCACCAAGTGCTTCTGCATCAGCAGTATCAAGGCCAGTACCAGTTGTTTCTGATCCTGCACCCAATGCGTTAGCATGAGTACCAGTACCAGAGTAATCGGTATCTGCTTCGCCGTAGAAGGCTTCTGGCTTACCAGATGTGTCTTCGTACTTAGAACGCATAGCGAAGATCAAGCCAGTTGGGCCAGTCATCGGCTGTACGCCTGCGATATCATATGCAACCAAGTTAGGCATTGCACGGCGTACTAGAGAGATCAGTACGGGATCGTATTTAGCCATATCAGCAGTTGAGTTAGCTGGTGCGGCTTCGTTCAGTAAAGAGCCAGTTGCGCCGAGACTTTCGCCTTCACGCATTGATTCTTCGGTGTTCTCCAAAAGAGTAGCTGTTACGGCCGCTCTGTGAGAATCTTGGATGCCGGGCAGAGCGCCATGCTCTAGAATCGGCTTCCACTTTTGCATTAGTTCTTCATTTCTCATTTGTGGTTCTCCTTTTTTGAGATTTTACTTAGTATTATTTATAAAAATTTATTTTGCGGCAAAGCGGCCAAGCGATTCCGCATAACGAGCAATAGCAGGATCAAGAGCTACTGCTTGCTCTGCTTCTTCCGCAGTCTCTTCATTTAGAAGATCGGTTTCGTCTTCCTTCACAACAGGAGCTTGTTCAGCAAAGTAAGAAGTTTTAATCGCTTCTACTTTTGTTGCAAACTCTTCTACTGATTCGTAAGACACGCCTTCTGAGAGAACACGCAATTTTTCGACTTGAGTGTCTGTTAAGTCCTCAGAAATAGTTTTGAATGCGATGTCAAGGTCAGCCTTTTCTTTCGCTTCACGAATTTCAATCATTTGCTCAACGACATCGTTGTACTTAGAATTAGACTCTTCAAGTCTAGCTTCTAGGTCGGCAACTACATCGACTTGCTCATCATCGATTTCCATGTTATGCTCAATAACAAGACCTTTGATACTTGTCAGTAGTGATTCAGCGACTTCAACTTTAATGTTGCTTTCGACTTCAACCTTGTTGTCTTCCATCCAGCTTTCTACAACGTAGTCTAGATATTGGTCAACTTTTTCTACTAACTCGTCTACAGTAGTATTAACTTGCTCCTGCAGATCACTTTCAAACTTTTCTTCAAGTGCGGCTTTTTCAGCGGTCACTTTTTCTTGTACAGCGGCTTCAAAAATTGCCACTGTTTGTGTTTTAAAATCTTCAGACAGTTCGGTGCCTTCAAATAGACGCTCGACTGCTTCTTTCAGTCCTTCGTCATTTGAGCCCTGTGGTGTTTTTACATCATCTTCGATGTTATCTGCCTTAGGATCAGCTGCCTTTTTAACATCGCCTTTACGCTTTTTAACAGCGCCGCCAGCAGGTGTTACAGGATCAGCCGCAACAGAATCTTCACCAGTTGCTTTGGCTTCGTCCAAGTCTAGATTCTTCTCTAGTTCTTCACTCATTTGGTTTCTCCTTTAATAGTAGGTGTTTATCTATTATATTTATAAAAATCATGTTTTTGACAATGAACTTACAAATTTTTCAAAAAGAGCGGCGGCCCTAATCTCCAATTCCCTTGTAGATACTTTTGCCGTCTCCTTGATTTCCTCTTCAATTTGATCAAATGCATTTGCCATTGTCCAAGAAGAAGATGCTACATCGTAGACCCAATCGACTCCCTCCATAACGCCCTTAACGAATGCGTCTGGAGCAGAAGGATCTGCAACGATATCTCCAGCAGTAGCTAACATAAAGTCGCCCTGCACTTCCATAACTCCATCTTTGTTTTGCTTAATAGAACCCATGCCACGTGATGAGATACCTAGGTTTGCGCCTTCATCGATAAGACTTTTTACGATCTTACCCATTGGAGTATCCATAACTTTAGCACGTCCAACAATGTTAGATCCGTCCTGCTTAAGTTCTGTAAACATATGTGACACACGATCTAAATTGATTGTAGGTCCAGCTGGATGACCCAACTCGCCATATGCACGTTTTGCTTCAACGTAATTCTTGTTATACCTAGTCATCTCTTTAATAAGAGTAGATGCTGGATACATGCGTCCATTTCTATTTTTAATGTCACCTTGCATGATAACACCTTCAATGAAATAGTTCTTACCCGTTTTTTCACCCTCTTCGTTGAGGATATCTTCCGAGATATATTGTACGTCTTCAACAATTTCTTTGATTAATAGAGACATATTATTTCTTCCCTGCGGTCATTGCAAATTGAACGATCTGCATAAACTTTTTGCTGTCATCTAGCATACCTTCAACTTTCTTTTTATTAGAGCCATTCAATTGCTTGTGCATTGAAAGGATCATAGATGCGGTAGTAAGATCGACCTTTTGCTTCTTACCGTCTTTAAACTTTACGTGACCGATAGATTTAGTCTTAACAATTTTAGCTAAATCTTCAAGAACACCTTCAACAATGATCTCTTCTTCAGCTTCAATTTCTTCATAGACTTCTTTATCTTGACCTTCTTCACGATCAGCTTCACGCTTCTTTTTCTTCTTGCCTTTAATCTCACCTGAGAACTGGTCATCAGGTGCGACAGGATGATCACGCTTGTCAACGATATGTTTGTCTAAAAAATTCTGCTCATCTGGAGACTTTGGTTTATCCGTAGTCTCAGCAAGCATTTCCTTAAAGCTTTTCATTGTTGCCCCTTACTCTTGGTCTGTTACTGCTTCTACGTCTGGTTCTGAAACTGGCTCTTCAACTTCTACTGTTTCGCCTGCACCAAACATGTCAGCATATTTTGTTTCGATAGCAGATGTCATTTTGTCTGCCATAATGTCCTGGAACTGAGACTGAAATTGTGTTGCGTCTTTGTCCATCGCATGTTTAATTAATTCTTTCACGCTCATTACTATCTCCTCGTTTATATATCTTATTTATATTTTATTACAACTAGTCTATACGATCTTATGTTCTGTTCCAAAATCGATTCCTGAATCATCGTCATCTTCTGTCGATTCTTCCTCATCTTTAATGTCCTTAGTCATCTTTTCGATTTCATCTTCTGTCATATATAGTACGTTTTTACGTACCCAATCTGTCGAATAGTACTTGCCGGTATACTCATCAATATCTCTAAGTAAACCTAGTCGCTCTCTCAAAATCTCACTTGTTTTCAATTCTTCAAAGTGATTATCACTCATGAAGTCATAACGGAGATTAGATTGAATTGCAGCCCAATCTTCTGGAGCAATAACTCCTTTTAAAATCAACTGCTTTTCTAATATCTTATCAAACAAAGTAGCAAATCTTGCTCTCAGTCTGCTAATAAACTTACTAAATTTGATCTCATCTCTTGAAATCTCTGATGCTCTTCCTAAAGAAAATCCTGCATCAGATTCCATTCTCGAAATGGGAACATTTAATGCTTTTAATAGACGCTTCTGAAAGTACATAACGTCTTCTAATTCGCCTAAATTTTGTCCACCTGGTAGAGTAGTAATCTCTGTCCCTCTACCGCCTTCACGTCTAGGTAACCAAAAATCATCAGTCATAGACATATGCCTACGATCATCTTTAACGTCACCTGTAGCCATATCATAGACTAAACGATTTTTATGCTTAGTCATCATATCACGTAGATACTGTTCTGCTTTCATTTTAGGCAGATTACCAACATCAATATAAAAAATTCTTCTTTCAGGCGCACGTGAGATACGATAGATTACAACAGCATCTTCCATCATACGCAACTGATTTAAAGGCTTATATGCCTTATGTAAATGCGATAATACTAGCGTACTAGTTTCATTAAGTAATCCAGAGTTGGCATTTACAATAGAGTCTTTCGCAATTTTAAGACCTGCCATACCTCCTTGAGTACTACCATCTGCAAAACCTTGTGGTCTACTACCACTGATATTATTGAATCCTTTTTCACTGTAGATATAATATTCATTCTTAATCTTTTTTGCTACAGCTTGATTGTCTTTATCGCCAATCTTTTCGTTCTTATACTCACGTACTTTTCTAAGCTTGCGAGGATCAATATATCGTAATTCTTGTATGCCCTTCTTAGGCGCCTTAACGTCAATCATAACATGATAGTTGATTCTTCCATCAACATACCACTTTTGAAACGTTTCGTATCCAGTGTTAGAGAAGTCTAGTAATTTAAGTATACCTTCGAACTCTTCTCTAATCTTTTTCTTAATGTTATCAGGTTGATCTAAATCATCTGTAACACACTCAACGACTTTCTGGTCGTTTGAGATTGAAATTGCTTCGTTTACTACATCGTCAACTGCCTGAGAAACCTCAGGTTGCTGTAACATAGTTCTATACTTCTGAACAAGTTCTGCTTCTGACTTTGCAGTACCGTCCATGTCCAAAAAAGTACTGATCCCAGTACCAGTTGCGGCGATATTTACAGCGCCGTCGTCAGTTTGCGGAGTAACGAAAGATGGAATATTGTCATTCTCATCCTTCTTCCGCTTTATTTCAAATCCAAATAAATCCATAGTTAATCCTCTAATAAAGAGGGAGAACCATTCTCCCCCCTAATTATCGCCCAATTAAGCGTTAGTGCCGCCGTTGCCAGTGATACCACCGTCAACGTTCCACCAATCGTATTGGAATGTCACATCAAATCGTTCAATATCGTCCGTAGTGTTCCAATCCATAGCAATTGAAGCAACTGCTGTTGGGAACAGACCATTAAAGTTATACGTTCTCAATGGTACACCAGTTTTTGAGTACTGAGTAATCTGTGCTTGTGACTTATACTCTGAACTCGCCGCTGTTGCCAACTGTCGTGTATTACCTTCGTGTGCATTGATTGAAGCCATCCAGTTTTCCATCGCATTGCGAATTAGGAAGTCTTCATCATTCATGATAGTAACAGTCCACTCTGCGAATGTTCTGTCACCTGCGATTTTTACTTTACGACCGAAATACGGAATCTCGATTGTGCCCAGAGTACTCTCTGGAATTGCTGCCGCCTGTACCATGAAAGGTGTTTTAAGATCCGCTATTGCATTTACAGGATTTGTAATCTGTACTTGAAACAGCGATGCTTTAGCACCCCCGAAGGTCAGTTGGCTTTTAATTTCATTAATGTTGAAAGCCATTATTCATATCTCCTTTGATTAATATTTATTAAAACTGACCTACTACTTCAGAAAACTCTACACCCGATCTAACGGCTACAAAGTTAAGCTGGATGAAGTTGATAGAACGTGCAGGCTTGATGTAAATATCGCCAACAAACTGATTACTATCAATGACATTCGAGGTATTGTTAGTTTCGTCACAAACAACTCTGAAGTCATAGATACCACGTCTACCCTGAACGTCTCGTAAGAAAGGCTCAACTAGGTTCTTAAACTGGGCTCTCGTAAAGTCATCGTTGAATTCGAACAATGTAGACTTAGCGGCTACACCGATTGCCTTCTCAAGAACGATGAACAATCTACGTACATTGATTCTATCAAACGCTGAAGTTGTTGGAGCAAAAGTTTTGTCTCCGAACAGTACAGTGCCTTGTCCCGGCTGTGTAATAACTGGATTGATCTTTGCTCTATAAAGCACATCTCTTTCAGCTTTAGCGGGGTTCAATCGTAACTTAACAACGTTCTTAATATTTCCTCTACTGTAACCAGCAGGTGAGAACCAAGGATCTCTTACGTCATCTGTTCTTGCACAAAGACCTGCGATATCAGCATTCAACGGAATCCAACGATATACGTCTGAGTACTTGTCATACTGATATTTATATCCGCTGTCCACGACTGCAAATGTAGAAGCAGTAAGTTCACCAGCAAATGCTGTCATATCAGCAACGGTAGTGTCGGTTAGTTCAGGCGAAATAAATGCTACGCAATCTTTACGAACTTCACATACACTATTGATGATGTGATTCGCAAGAACTGATCCTCTTGCTTTACCTTGAATGATGAGTGATACGTCTACATCAGCTGGATCTACGTATAGGCTATAGCCTTCAGTTAATTTGCCAATTGGAATCGAACTTTCGTCTGGACTATCAACTCCACCAGCAAGATTCGCTTGACCGTAAGTCAAAGATGCTTGAAGTCCTGCTTGACTCACAGTACATGCAATCCAATCTGAACGATTCTCGAAAACGTCTGGAGAGAAGTTAGTAGATCCGTCTGGGTTCAATGAACCAGATGTAGTGTCGATATCTTCAAATACCTCTAAGATTGTTCCTGCAGTGCCAGTAATTGCGCCATCTCTGTCACGCACAACAACGTGCATTCTACTTGCACTTGAAGGAGCAGAATCAAATAAATCCGCATCTCTCCACTGTGTGCTGAAAGTGGAATTGTACTGAGCACCATCTGCTGGACTAAACACTCTATCAAAGGTGACTTGTCTCGTATAAGGACCAGATCCGGTAGGTGAAGCAATTGCAGTAACAACTAGTTCGTCTCCAGTTGATAATACGATTCTATCTCCAACTGAGAGATACGTAAGAGCCGAAGTACTATTTGTGATTGTACCTACAGTTTTGTACGGATCAATTACTAGATTATCTGCTCTAGCAGTTACGCTCATGTTAGAACTTCCTACGCAATGAGATACTTGAATAGAGTTACCTAATGTACCTTTGTATTTTGCGTTGAAGTTTGTGCCGGTAGATGCTACGGCTGAGCCGACAACACGTGTTACGTACAATGCGTCACTGTACGATAAAAAGTTTGCGGCTGAAAAGAACGTCTCATAGTTTGACCACTGAGTAGTCGTTACTGTACGAGCAGTACCTTGCACGATAGTAGGAGCCGCATCATTTGCAGATCCAGTTCCGCTACCTGTGTAAGTAATACTGTATGTTCCAACTACTTGATTGCCAACTGAAGACCATGTTAGTGTAATCAAGTTGCTGACCACTGATACTGAGTAATCAGTTACGCCATCTAAAGTTAGTTTAGCTTGAATTGCTGTTGCAACAGCAGATAGATCAGCATAATCGCCTGCGGCAGTAACGTAAGTTTCGCTACCAACTACAAGTGTCCACGTATCAGTAGCGGCTCCACCTGCTGTGGGCACTGCAACATCGTCAAACGTTACAGTCTCTGCGGTACCTGCAGAAGATTCAACTGATGTAGAACTACTTAATGGTTTACCAAAGCGATTAACTAAGTCTTGCTCTGATGTTACTAGGATTCTTTCTAGTTCTGGACCCCAACGAAAGACACCCGCAATTGCGCCTTCAGTTGTCGCTACAGCTGGGACGACATTCGTTAGGTCGATTTCGCTGATATTAACGCCTGGACTTGTTTGAAAAGCCATTTCTCATTTCTCCTTGTTTATTTTGTAAGTTATAAACTTCTTTATTTCTATATTTATAAAAACAGCAATTTAGTAGTTTAACCACCGGGCTGTTCCTAACTGTTCCTCTTCAAGGATATCCTCGTCATAAGTGTTAAAACCAATTGGTAGAAGGCTTTCCATAAGTTCTTCTTCGTTCCTTGATCTGAGTTTATCGATAGTATTTATGTCTGTGACTTCTTTGAAAAACGTTTGATCGGTCATCCATCCGAATAACACTAGACACATAACCAAATCATCGTGTGTTCCAGATTCCGCTTCATAAGAATTGCCACGTCTGGAGAATGTTGAAAGTTCATTTATTGTTTGGAAGTCGTTAATTATTAATTGATCTTGTTCAATCAACATTTTAAGCATATTACAGCCTATGGACTTCACATTTTTTGTAGTTCTGATTCCTTTATCAGCGTTTTTAGAAAACCCAGTAGACAATCTTTTACCCGCTCTTCCTGCCGACTCGGTAAACATTAGCGTTTCAACCTCAAACTCATAATGTAGTACTTCTGATACCTGTTCTCCTATGTCGTTTACTTCGATTAAAGTATACGCATCGTTGTATCTTTCTATACTTCTATATATGATTTCAGCGTAGTCAATAGGAGTGATAGTATTGTCTTTGTACACACATACTTGCTGATATGGCATTTGGGTTACATCAATTATCTGAAATGCAGAATAATCTAAGCCTTTTCCTCTAGACACATCTACAACACACACGTAAACGTGGTTATGTTGTGGTTGTTGATAGACTTTCATCTTATCTGTCTGAGCAACAGGCTGTAGATCCACCATAGTCTTGAGTTTTGAGCCTTCTATCAATGTTCCTGAAGAACCTAAGAAAGCACACTCAAACTCTTGCGAAAATTTTTGTTGATCGAAATCCATAGCCGCAAGAGTTTCTTTCTTCCACTTATCGTTGCGACCAGGAACTTTGCCCCAGGGCACTTCAATATAGATGTATCCGTTTCTATTTTCTTGTGCGCCAACGCATGTTTTATAGAAATGATTCAGTCCATTTGGTGTGGAAGTGAATAGAATTTTTGTCGTATCACCAGATGAGATCGTAGGAAAAACAGATGCAAAGAACTCATCCCAGTTCTCTACGAATGCAGTCTCATCGATATACAAAAAAGAAATAGATTTACCACGAATAGCACTTGATGATGTAGAACCAGCTATAATCTTACAGCCATTTTCGAATTCAACTGAACCCTTGTTCCACTCTATAACCCCTTGCTGTAGCCAGCTTGGAAGTGCCTCGTATGCAATTTTAATTCGATCTAAGATTTCACGTGCGGCATCGCCCTTGTTTGCGAGTAACGCAACTGTTTTGAAATCATTAAATATTACGTAGTGCAGAATAACAGCAACGGCTGTAGTTGTCTTACCAGCCTGTCTTGATGTGTTCACTGTGACCCGTCTGTTCTCAGTGATAGCAGTACAGATTTCTTTCTGGTAATCGTACATCTTAATCGGTATAAGACCATGATCAACGTGTACGATTTGAATGTATTTTTCAGAGAAGTATATAGGATCCTTAGCACACTTCAAAAACTCAGTGATCATTTCCTGAGTAAATTCAACATCCGTACCTTTGCGCTTTAGATTGATGTTACCATTATAACCTTTAGCCTGCATCTTTACTTCTCATATCTTTCAGTAGTTGCTGAAGTTCAGCGGTAGATCCAACAAACATATTATTATTTGTCACTGCTTTTTCTGATGGATTCTTTTCTTCTTCACTCTCTTGCTTTTTAGCAGACATAGAGACTAAATCTTTGTTAGCATCTACGAGCGTTTTCATGATGGTTGATACGACTTCATATGCACGAGGATGCTCTGATGCCTTCGCAACATCTAGCATTTGCTCAAGTGCTTCCGTGCCGGTTTCAATGATATTATAGAAGTTAGTTCTAGCATAATCATAGTCTCTGTCAACTTTATCATCGACAGGCTTAATCTCTGCTAGTTCAGTCTTCTTAGGAATTACCAATTCGCCTTCTCCTTCATTCAAATTTTGCAAAGGCTCTAGACCCAAGCTATTACTAATATCATCTTTAATCATGTCAAGCATCCAATATTTGTACGATCTCTGCCCAATTATCATCAATATTAATATCTGAGTATGCGACAGAATCCGCAATTTTCGTAGTAGGTTGACCGCCACTGGTCAAACCAGGTTGTACGTTCACTTGCTCTTCGGCAACTGTAGCCGTAGTATTAGTATATATATTATTGTCAACGAACTTAATTATTCTCTTATTAGTCGTTGGTCCGAAGTAAAATGCTTTCATTTGAAAGTTCAATGTCCACATTAAAACTCTTCTAGTCTCAAAATCTCCTTCATATGAGTCTTCTGTAGTTACACTCTGTAACACTACAGGAATATCTACATAGAAATCCATGCTATCAATCATCTTAACACTGACAGTCACGTCTGGCTTGAAGAATGGCAAGATTTGCTCCAAAATCTTTGTACCGTCTTCGGTGTACTTTGTCATGATATTTAACTGAAAGTCGATGTCATAAGGAGCAGGACTATATAAATTTAGTACGTTATTGTCATCTGCGGCTATTGACTTTGTTTGTCTTATAAGTGATCCAACTTTACGTGTTGGATTATAATTCATGCCCATAATCTCGAATGACATACGAGGTAGAGTAATAGCAGGCTTATCTAAGTTTGGATCACCTTCTAGTCTCGCAAGTAACTTTTGTGCTGGTGCATAGTTGATCGGCACAGTTATTCGCTGTATCTCAGTACCTGCGTTATTACTGCGACCTATCTGAATATCATTAAACAGTGTACCAAATACGGCAACATATCTTCGTGTCGATTCGTTATAAAAGTGCTGACCAAACATTAGAAGTTGTCCTCCCCAAATGGGTTATTCTGACTGAAATCAACAATGTTATCAGCAAACGATTCTATAGTTGTGTTATCCGCAATGTCATCGTATGTCTCTACGCTTTGTAGTTTAGATACTTCTACTGTAATTGTTTCGCCCATTCCTATAGTTGTAGGATTGATATAGTAAAAAGTACCAGTAGTTGATGGAGTGTATGTTAGTAATCCGTCTACTCCTGGTGTACCAGTAACCGTTACTCCAGTCGTAATTTCTGAACCAGTGTTAGGTGACGTAGTTGTATATATTCGTAAAGGAAAGCCGGTGTTTGATGCGTGAGACTGATCAAAAATTATTTTCTCATCTACTCTTGCTTCAAGTTTAGGAGTACTTACAAGATCGCCTCTCGCCTCAGTGTCTATCATATGAAATACACTGTTTCTAACTTCTACTGTGAACGTTGTTCCTTCGCTATCGATAAACAAGTTTTCATCTTTAAATTTGTCATCTAAATATGGCAATCCAGTGTCGAATCTCTCACCGCTATACTCATACAGTTCACATCTCAGATCATATGTTTGAAGTGATCCCATCTGATAGAAAATTGCTTCGTGTTCTACGTGTTGAATCACAAACATCTTTCTATTCAAAGGAAGATAAATGATATCTCCCTCACGTGGTCTATTAATCTCTGTGTGTATACCAACTTCTTGCTCATACGTAGTTTTTGCAATCGTAAGAGTGATTGAGTCTCTAATCTGTAATCCGAACTTAGATAAGAAGTCTCCTTCTCCTTCAAATCCGTCTACATTTTTTACGTACATCTCAGCTTCATACGCATCTTTGTAGATGGGCAGATCATCTTCGTTTAAGAGATCATCTTTTGCGCCCAAAGTTCTAGGCAAAAACATAGTGTCTATTCCGAATATTTTTATCGATTCCACGACCAAGTCATCGATGAGATGTTGCTCCATCGAATTATCGTAGTTTTCGAAATAGTAATTTTTAGCCACAGTTTCTTATCCTATCATGTCGATAACAGGAAGAGAGTATGAGGAGATCATTTCTTCTTCTAACCTCGTAATCTCATCACGTGCATCATTTAAAATTTGTTCTCCGTTGAACTGTATGTTGCCAGGTAACGTCATGCCGTTGAACTTCGTTAAGTTGCTACCCCATTGATACTTAATCTTTGCCGTTGCGTAATTTTGCAACCAACGATCTTTGAATACGTCTGCGTATGTGGTTGGATCTACAACCTTGTAACACTCTGCTACGATGTACTCTCCTACAACTAGTCTATTCCAGTCAGTGTCTATAAAGAGTCTATTAATATGTCTATTGTATCTAATTGGTTGCATTCCAACTAACAATTCTTCCATAAATTGTAAGTTTTGCATTGACATGTAGTAGTTGGTTAAGTTATAATTAACCATATCATGTATGTTATTCAATACAAATTGATATTGAACATTAAACATGCCTGTACTAGCAGTAATATTTGATCCTACTGGAAATAGATTAATAACGCCAATGATGTTCTCAGGTACAGTAATGTACTGATTCGTTATATCATCTTGCGTGATTTGATGCTTGAAAAAAGTTCTTTCGCTTCCATCAAAGTGATAATCCCAGTAATATGACAATGCCTCGTCAATTCGATCCTGTGCTTGATCTTGATCGACATTAATTTCAATGACTGGTTTACCTAACTTTCGTAAGCACCATTCTGTAAATTCTGTTCTTGTTGTAGGCTGTGCCATTTCTATTTCCCATAGTTAGATTTCTATAACTATTTATAATGCGTGTATTACTGCGATGGTATCTCTGAATCAAAATCTATATAATCAACTCCAGCTGAACCTCTTAAAAGTACATTTCCTCCCTGAGATGTGCCACTACTTACGGTGGTTATCACTGTAGCCGCCGTAACGTCTCCATTTGCATCTTTTGTGTGCGTGTTGGCGCCAAGACTTAGAACACTTTGTTGACCACCATTGAACGGTTCAAAATAAATGTACTGTAAGCTGTTATATCCGATTGCTGGATTGACTCTCATTGGAGTGCTAAAAAATATAGTTGAGTATTGGTTAGTACCGGAATAGTTTCCTGAAATCGCTACTCTAGATGCCCCACCTATAGAATTTATTCTCATATAGTATCTGCGGCATAATGCCATCTCTTCGCCAGCTAATTTATGCTCAAACGATGTTGCAGTTGATCCTTCCTCTAATTGATAGCCTGTAATTCTAAACGTTCCTGATGTTTCGTAAAATCTAGGAGCTACAGTAAGACATATGTTGTCTGCATGAGGTACATCTTTTATTGTGAATGTATAAGAATATCTTTTGAATCCATTTCCAGAATCTTCTTCTATACAGTGCATACGTTGACCCAATTCAGATACAGTAACTTGATTGGTACCGACATGGCATCCATTCCTAAAAAGAAAAAATGCATCAGGTGCATTTGTAGAGTCTGAGTACATGCTAAAAGTAAATTCTTTACCCATACCGAATACGCCTGGATTACCGCTTGCAGGCAATTCAACTGTCGTAGATGGATACAGTTGTTCAAGACCAGAATTCAATTCCATTGAGTATGCAAATCCTTTAGGAGCAGTTGTCGATCTTGCTATGCTTCTAGTGCTAACATCATCAAAAAATGATACTGAATATCTATCAGCACTGTAGACCTGATCCGCATCTGCTCCAGTAAAAGACGTTCCTCTTTGCCACACTGACATATCGCCGTTCACAATAAGGTTTCTTCTACCGTGTCCAATAAGTCTTTGCTGTTCTTGTGGAGTCTCGGCTCGTAGTACTGCATTACCTGCCATGCCAGCATCACTTTTGATTTGCCCTATTTTTTCTCTTATGTCTACACTGTCTTTACTTACATAAACTGGCATGATTATTCCTCTGCTATATAGCCACTTACGGCTGAAATTGAAGTGGTTATGGCATCAACTGTATTATCTACTCTTTGAAGTCCTTGAAACGATGATCGACCTGAACTTGTTCCTATATGAAGAGTTTCAGTGCTATCGTCATAAGCCATTTCAGATATAGTGTCACTTGTTCCATATATGGACGCTTTAGCATCTTTCTCAAATAATGCTTTTTCGTCTCTATACATCTTTTCTATTTGTTCCGCCGTTGCTCCAGTCTTTGATATTCTCAATAAGGCAAACTTAGCATCACTGTTGATGGTGTTATTAGTGGTACCTGCTCCAATCATAAACGGCTTGGATGTGTTGTAGAGCGTGTCTGCATATATCGTAGACACTCTTTCTCTTCCGTCAACGTACATACTGTAGAAGGCACCTATCTTCGTGATTACGACATGTACCCATCTATCAATATATCCATTAAATTGAGTTTCAAAAAGGCTTGTATATCCTGTCCCATTATTAGACACATGCATTCTAAGACCACCACCTGCATCATGATATAGATTCCAAGATAAGTCAACTCCTCTTTTTCCTAGTCCCATGAGATCAGATCCCGTTCCTATATCGTTGCACCAAAATGCTATGGTATAGTCGCCTGTTCCTACGTTTAGGTCTGCGTTATATGGTCTTTCTAATCTGTTTCCGTTGTAGTTACCTGGAGTAAATCCTGTATATGCTCGAAGATCCGCACCACTTGCTACAGGAACTGTTTGAAGAATTCCAAATTGCTGTAAATCTGATCCAGTGTTTGATCTGTCTCGCACACCTTCATATACGTAAACATCGTCATAATCAATAGTTGAGTTAGTATTGGCTGAAGGAGAACTTTGACCTAAAAGCAAATAGTGGGTGGTTTGTGTTGCGACAAAACTAAATGTGTGGGTGCCTCCTGGAGGACTTTGAGAATAAATCCAAGACCATGGTGCATTGAGTCCAAGACCTATTCGAACTAAAGATGAACAATTTGTTATGCCGTGTATTCCCATAGTCACATAGTAAGTTCTTCCTATATCACAGTCTAATTTGTGTTGCGCCCAGTTACCATGGCTGTGCGTGTTTGTTCCTCTGTCAATCCTTATTTTATTATTAACCGAACTAATCGTAGCTAGATAAGCTGTCCAGCCTAGAGTTTGACCACTAAATGTAGAATTCGATATTAGATTGCGACCTGAAATTTCTGGCTCTATCTCGCACATAGTAGCACACTTGATATCTCCGTGCATCCATCCTGTAGCATACTTTGTAGTAGTGTGCGCTACCATTGCATTAGTAGGCTTAGACGGGTTTCTATAAAACTGTGAAAGACCTACATTACCACCACACATCAATGTGTGACCATCGTTTGCGCTTTCTCCTACAGACCCAGCGCCGTTTGACGTTTCGATGGCACGAACGCCCGAAGTAATTGCGGCGTGACCTGAATATCTATGTTCTGATCCGCCATGAATACTGCCAGTGACAGTTATATCTTTTGTCGGTATATCAAACACGCTTTGAGAGTAATGGTTACTATTATAAAATGTTATTTTATCTGGACCTAGAAAGTCTATAGTTTCAATATTATCAGCATTATCACTAGCTTCTATATCATACACAAGTGCTGTATAACTAGAGTTACCAATTATGTCAACTATAACACTTACACCTTGATCGGTGGCCACTGCAATAGTTGGTATTGGTAAACCAGTACGAACATCAACTTTTGCGTTAGGTCGAACAATCATAGCAATATCATTCATACTCCAATAGCACAATTTAATTGATCTTCCCACGCTACTTGTAAAATCACTGGGTCTATTTCTATCTTCTATTTTATTTCCGGAGTGGTTATCTGAAGTTAGTCCATATGTTTCACTGTTATATATTAGCGTCACTTCGTCTAAAACAAAGTTCATCAATGTGCCGCCATCGTTAGTAACTTGTCCTAATATTCCATTTACCATAGCACATCTATGTCTAGATAGAGTGCTAGAGGCTGTAGCCCAAGTTATATATGAAGTGCCTTCAAATATCATCCACATAGGAAGAGTAGGATCATCTGCGTCATGTATAGAAATTTGACCAGCAGACACTACGATTATAGCAACTTGAGGAAACTCTCTACGGCTACCACGTGTAACAGTATTCAGCTTTTCATTATACCAAGAAGTGTGTTTTGTTCTCTTTCTCCACTCTCCGCCATCAGAATCTAAAGTAGTATCGTATACTAAAACTTGTACTGCCGCATCTACAATAACTGCGTCTATCTCGGATAAACTTGACCCTCTAGATAATAAAAAATCTTTTTGATCTAAGAATGCCGCTGATCCTAAGTCTGCATTACTAGGCACTTGGTTTGGATTAGTTCCTATAAGTTTAGTCATTAGTTATTCTCCGTAAGTGCTATCAGTTCTGCGTTAGTAAAAGCTTCAGGATAATATACGACTTTTCTTATATGTCCAAACATCTTTTGTGAATCCGTTTGATTGTAATCTCCAAAATTTAGTCTTTCAACTACTGGAATACCTGCATCAGTATCGCCTGCTTGAGCGATTGATGTGCTGTTCTGCGTAACCGCATAAAAATCATTATGGCTAATTCTTCCTGCAAATTTTCTTCTTTCGTAGGCAACGTTTGTTATAGTAGAACCCGCAGTGTTTATGGCGCTGCCAGTTGAATTTGGTCCAAACATATATACGCCACCGGTAGTTGCGTCCGCTGAGCCCCAACCTCCTATAAACTCTATGAAGTCTGTACTTGTGTTGTGTTTAGTCAAAGCTAAGATTCTAAATTGAGCCAACTTTGCGCCCAACTGATAGTCTATGTACATTGTGCCTTCATCAGGATTATAAAAATCTTCGAAGTGTTTACCATCAATATATGCGCTATCGCTGGTTCTCGTCTTATTTTGACTTAGTACAGTATCGGCAACCCGAATAGCGTCAGTATCATATGTGGGTATGTAGCTTGTCGCTTCACTTCCTGTTTCTACTTGAATTCCCCAAAGCCCGATTTCCGTGTTATTTCCCATAGAGAAATCTAAGAAGTTGTGAATCGTTTGGTTAGCTGTCCAAGATTGCGTATAAGTAAATCTCTTCCACTCAGATGTTAGTCCTGATGCCATATTGAACCCGCTACCAGGCAGATCACCAAAATCAAATGTAATACTTTCATTTCCCGTAGTTGATATGGCTTTTGCCCAAAATGATAAAGTAGCTGTACCAGCGGTAGTGTTATCAAACACGTTACTCTGTCTAATTAGGTTATAAGTAGAATTGGCAGTCACTGAGCGAATAGTTGTTCCGTCTGGCGCAGTTATTTCTTCACCGTATCCATGCCTAACATTAGGAATGCTCCAACCTTCTTGAAAGTGACTATAAGACACAGTATTAGTTGCCGCATTTTCTGTAATTAGTCCTGTTTCTACCCACTTGCGTCCGTCGTATTTGTAACCGTAACGTGGAGTATCTCTCGGCGCATATCTAACAATTCCATCTTTATCATAATAAGAAGCGGTTGTGCTACGATTTGAAAATTTAGTATCTGTTGGCATATATGATGATACGAATGGGCTAGCTTCATGTTGAATGCCCCAAGCATAAATCGAATTGTCTCCAGTCGAAGTGTGTGTATATACTGATGTTGTGAATATATAAACATCCGCAGTTGTCGTAGTGTTTGTTGCGGTGCCTACTATAGAGCATCTATACCAGCCATCTCCAACATCTTGCATGTCTATAGAAGTTCCGTCTATCAGTGATGGAGTACCGGAATTTAGATTGAATTGTCCTCTCATAGCCATAGAGGACCCGTCATACATTCTAAAGCCCACCACATCTTCAGTTCCTGCTTTGAAGTATCCACTAATAGTGTATACTACTCCGTTTGTCACTGAAACGTGTTGATAAGTCCCATGAAATATTGAATTAGTGCTTTCTATATCTTGTATCTTTACTGCACTGTATGTTCCGTCTGGAGCTTTGGCGGCATTGTCAACTACGTAGACGCCGTTGTTTCCAGTCCAACGCATTGGATTTGAGTTTACAATACTATTAGTTATAGTACCTTCTATCAACAATCCTTT
>Ga0213866_10001330_pt1 | contig 18421 bp, 17 predicted proteins | sample PICome_11_FD_160079 | JGI IMG/M metagenome (GOLD analysis project Ga0213866, IMG submission 160079) | Coastal seawater microbial communities near Pivers Island, North Carolina, United States - PICO284 | ecosystem: Environmental > Aquatic > Marine > Coastal | place: USA: North Carolina...
TGCTCCTATATCGGAAATTTCCAAGTCTTCTTTACCGAATGGGTCAGCATCACTGTATATTCTTACTTTGTCACCAACGGTAAAACCGTGATTACGAAAGTCTGTACCTGTAATGTATATTGCATTGGTATCAGCAGTAGCCGACATCAAGACGGCTTCTTGCGGTCCAATGTCAAGGAGGTCAGCAACTCTTTGGGCGGTTGTGTACACAGTAGCAGTCGGGTCGAGTGGCCTTGTTTCAGGTTCACCGGGTGAGAATACTACTGGCATACATACTCCTCCCTCACTTCATTGCACAATCGGTACACATGCCCATTTCACGAATAAATAACAAATCGTCTTCATCTTCTCGATAGATACCTTTGTTACATCTTGGACAATGTGTGTCGTATTCTTGACCTTGCCAATCATACGGGTCGTTTTTCATTACCGCCCAAGCATCACGGAAACTGCTGATGTGGTGTACAGCCTTTCGAGCCATACGGTCCATGAGGTCGTCCTCGCTTTGTGGGCGGTCGTCTTCTTCCTCGTCTTCGTCATCCATAAATCGAGTGTCAGGCTTTAGGTTGCCCTTTTCATCCATGATTTCAGACATGAGTTTGTCTTGTGCGGTTGTATCACGATTTCTTTGAAGAACTTCTTGTTCTTCAGGCTTAAGACTCATCAAATGGTCAAACACTTTTTGTTCTTCAGGTGAGTCACCAAAATCAGCATCAATAGCCGCTTGCTCCCCTGCTACATCAGGCTCACTAAGCGAACTTCCCAAAGTTTGCCCCTCAAAGGGTACTCTTTCGCCCATGAACTTGATGTTGTGGGCTTCAGGATTCATCACCATGTCCCTCATGAGTTTGTCACGGCCTTGTGTAAACATGTCACCAGTAGGGCTTTGACCGCCTTGACGCATTTGGTCAGCCATCATTCGGTTTGCAAGTTGTTGCAAGCGGAACTCTTTGTCGCCCTGCAACACCTTTTGTCGGTGTGGTGCTATTGCTTTTACAAATACTTTACCCATTAAATCACGCTCGTTTTGTTTCATCTCGATGGCCTAAGTTGTATTCCATAGGTTTGTCGCAAGCCCCGCAGGTTTCTCTCCACAGGAAGTGAAGAAAGCCGCAATGCGTGCAACGTGTCCCTGCTCCGATGTTAAGCACATCACCGATATGACGATTACGGTTGCGTTGAGCACTCGTCACCCCTGCTAAGGGACTTTCTTTCTTGTCGGCTACGTTACTTACATCAAAGCGTACGCCTTCTTTACCAGCACGAGCCATGTCGCTTAGGTCAATGTTGCGTACCTCGAATCCCACCTACTCACCTCAAGCGAGTTGGTAAAGAACGACGATAAACGTGTTTCCAAGCACCGTGATGCATTCAGTACCGAGCACTGCGTTGGTTGCACTCGCATCGTTTACCGCTTGAATAGCGGTGTCGATGGTCGTTTCTAACGTGCTCAAGTCACTGAACTCTTTCGGTGAAAGAGGTCCAATAATCTTTGAACCAACCTTGGTTAGTGATGCCATGAGGTATCACCTCATCGCTTTCCAAGAATCCACCAACGCCCATCGGCTGTCGATGTATCTGCCGTAGCATCTGTTTTTCCAACTTCAAACAGCACTAAGTTGTTGGTTTCATCGACAGAAACATCGACGGATGTTGATTTCAAAGTAATTGATGGCTTTGAAGCCCCAAGTACTCCGATTTCAGCATTGTTCAATAAAACAGTTTCAGTACCGCCACCAACAGTGATACTTGTTGCACTGTCAATTGCTGTAAGAACTCCAAGTTTTCCTCCTGTTGTAACGTCGTAAATTGTTTGCCCAACAGTAAGTGCCGCAAGTGCATCAACTGTATCGACAGTCATTGCACTGCTTGTTCCAACTATGTAACCGGGTCCATTGTTAATCAGTACACCAGTCCCAGTAACGGATGTTAAATGACCACCTGCGGCAAAGACTTCGGTAAGCAAGTCAGTCAAATCGACTTGTGTACCACCGTCTGTAAACGTTCCTGTAATCATTACCATGTCACCGAGAATATGTACTCGATTGTCTTGTGTATTTGCGTATGCCATTATTCTTCATCTCCTGTAATTTCTTCTGTTGTTTCCTCTTCCTCGGACGGGTTTAGATGTGCCTCAACGAGTTCAAGTGCCCTCGTTTTGGTCATGTACCCACTTGGTGTATCAACGTTTTGTTCATTTAACCAATTGAGTATATCCTTTCGACTCCATCCGGAGTCAGGAATGCCATCATTTCCACCGTCTACGGTTATCCCTTCGTCACCTTCAAGTCGAAAGTGGCTCAACGGTAGCGTGTGTCGCCATTCATTGAGCCAATCTTGACTTACTTCGACAGATTCACCACGAATCCAAGAACCTGCTCCATGTCGAGCACGTCTTTCAAAGTAAGGACCAAGGTAGGTCACTGTGGGCATAGAAAACAACCTCAAATGAGTAGCAGTGTTACCGTCCCAGCAGTTGCAACTGCCGCAGTAAGTTCAAGGTCATCAGTCTTTGTAACCGACGAACCGCCCGATTGTCCGATAATTCCAACAATCTTGCTTACAGGTGTACCATCATCGAGGTCATCACCAGTGCCTTCTGCACCGCTTGAAATCGTAATGGTAACAGCCGCAGTCGTTACAGCACCCAAATCAAGGGTGAGCATTCGCATTGAGCCACCTGCTCGGTTTGTACTGTCGTCGTTGGTTGCGAGGAAACCGTCAAGTTTACCGGGGTAATCGCCCGATGCACCGTTAGCACCATCCAACCATCGTGTTTCATCAACCGGTGAACCGGTTCGCATGTCCAAATCAACTGTTACAGCGAGCGATGCCAAGTTAGCATCAGTTGCAACAGTAAACTTCAATCCTTTATTGTAGTAAGGTCCAGCCATATTTCATCATCTCCGTATTTTTTTTCTCCTCACTTCAAATCCCGAATGGAACCGTGACCTCCAAAGAAAGTGGTCCAAAGTTCTCCCATTGTGCGGTACATACCTTCTTGTCCAAGACGGTTGATGGCGAATGGGTCGCCAGTTTCAATTCCGGACTCAAAGTATTGCGTTGGGATTGCAGTGGAGAAGTAAAGGTAGTCAGTGTCGAGGAAGTACATACGACTTAGAGTGTCAGGTTGTACGTCCTTGGAAGGAATGATTGGGACACCGTTGTAAGTAGCAACGATGAAACCAGCCTCAATACCGGGTACACCCTTTACACCGTTGTAGGTAGGGGTGACACGCTTCTCTTCCATAAATCGCTGTTGCGACTGGAGGAGTTGCTGTAGACGCATGAGTGTGTCATATCCAGTAAGGATAACCTTCGGGTTACCACCACGAGTCCAAATCTTTTGGAAGAGGTCGTCAAGGTGGTCGAGGGAGAGCACACGGTCTGTACCACTGTTCTCGTTGTGTTCAGCGAGGGACCAAGAGTTTGCACTTCGGTCGATGCTGTACATGTCCTCGTTTGCGGATGCGGATGCACCAGTGGTAACACGGTCGAGGGACTCGAAATCGTTCCCTGCAACAGTTCCCTTGTCAGCAGTCATCATCTTGTTGATATGTTCTGCGTGATGCTTACCCATTTCTTCCTTAAGGATAGAACGGATGTCACCAAGTCCATCGTCCTTGTCAGCAAGGAACATTGCGGTTTCGCTCATGTCGAATGTGTGGACAATCGTCTTTGGCTTGGCCGCAATGTGCTGGAAGGTAGGCTTGGTTGTGTCAGGTAGTGTAGCGTTTTCTGCAACACCGCCACCCTTTGCGAAGGAAGGACGTTGTGTAATGACTCGCCATCCACTGCGCTCCCAAGGTCGCTTTGGTAGAATGGAGAAAGCGTTGAACTCTTGGTTCAACTGGCTCCAAACCTTGCGTCCGTAGATTGCTTGGTATGTACCTGCGGTCGTAGACAGCATAGGTGCGTCAGCCTTGAGCAACTCGCTACCGGAGTAGGAGTAACCCATAGCGTTACCTGCGCCGTAATAATATCGTTCCATGTCTGTAATGCTTCTGATGTAATCTCTTGCCATATTGTTCAACTCCTAATTTCAGGCTCCCCTCAACGTTTTGCTTGCAAGGTTGTGCACCTCATCCCATGACATGTTACCCAAGTCTTGGGTTGATGGTATCTCAACATTAGCGGAGGAAACAGATTTTGAGATTGTGTGACTTTCAGTGTTCAAGTTATCAATACGCTCGGAGAGGTTCTCGATTGACTTGAGGACTTCTGTAAGTGGTCCACGAGCGTCAAAAGTGCTTCGTTCTGCTTCTTGCTTCTCGATTTCGAGTTCCTTTGCAAGTCGCTGGGAAAAGTTTGCTTCCAAATTGTTTCGGAAGTTTTGTTCAAGAGATGCTGCCTTGTAGACTTCGTATGCATTCTCGATGTCGGATGAAGAAACGTTGCCTTCATTGAGGTAACCCTTAGACATTGAAACTGGTCCAAGTGCACCTGCTGGTTGCTTGCCACCACCGGAGGTGAGGGCTGAAAGCGCACCAGTAGATGGACTGCCATTTTCTTGTCCTCGGCCACGGACTTGACCAGCAAAGTAGTCAGCACCGTCAACGGAGTCAGGATTATCAAATCCACCAAGTTGAGCCTTAGCCACATCATCGAAGTGAGCACGAGCCGCCATTGTATCAACTCCAGCAGACTTCAATGTGTTTTCCATCCAGTCAAGATATTCGGATGTAATTACATCGCCAAAATTTTCACTCTTCATGTATGCTTTGTCGTCACTGTCTTTTTCTTCTTTCATGTCTTCACCATCTTTCTTTTCTTCTTTTGGCTCGTCATCTTTTTTATCCTTGATGTGCTCACGGAGTTGAGGAGGAATTTCTCCCTTTTCCATTGCATCAAGTCGGGCTTCTAATCGTTCCATAACGCTGTTCAAATCAACTTCACTTGTCATATTTGTGTCCTCCTTTAGTATACTGAACTGTGCTTCAGGGTTAATCCCCTTCTCACAAATCGTAATTTCGTGCAATTCCATTTTTGAAATCTCTTGGTAATCGCCTTTAATGTTGTCAGACTTTCGCACTCGCTTGAATGCTTGTCCTCCAATTGAAAATCCACGAAGGTTACCCTTGCGAATTTCGGCGGCTACTTCACGAGCCTTCTCAATATCATTGCGGAGTTGAACAACAACAAACATGCCTGTGTCGTCACATTCGGACTTCCACATTCGGCCATTGCTGTCTACGTAAGAATCCAAGACTTCACCGACTTGGATGTTTGAGTGAGCGAGTTGTACGTTGCGGTACTTCTCACTCTTCATGAATCCGTCAAATGCGTCTTTAAGCGCACCACGAGTAATAAGGTCGCCTTGCTTATCGACAAGTTCGACCGATGCATAACCTGCTACAACCAAGTCGGAACCACTCTTGAGGAGAGCGATGTCCATAGAAGGTCGCTTTAGCGTCAGCATTGAACTAACGATTCTTTGTAACCATATTTAAACCCGTACTATACTTTGGAAAGTACAGGTTCATCGTCTTTGAAATCTAAACTAAGATGTTCGCCCTCTTCTGTATCTGTTTCAACAGGCTTGAAGTGTTGTGGTTTTTTCTTTTTCTTTGGTTCAATATCATCAACTTTCGGATGATAATCAGGTAAGTTTTCTTCATCTGTAAGTTGAGTTGGTCCAGCAGGTGATTCTATCGGAGTTCCCAAATCAATACCTAAACCTCTTGGTCCAGTCCATGTCATACGCTCTTTCGCAAGTTTATCCAATGTACGTACAATAACTTCTAATGCTTTTTTCTTGTCTTCGGGTTTGAGCAATAGGTCTTCGTCGTCTTCCTCGATAATACCGACTGAACCCTCTTCCATACGTTTCGGTGATGGCTTTTTTGGTATTTCAAGGTCTTCAACCTTTGACTTCTTTTGCAATTGACCGCTAAACAATAGCGGTGCAAGTGGACTCCAAAACGGCTGTAGACTTTCAGCCAGTGTTACACTGTAATCGTTTTTGTACAAATCACCCATTGTACTTACTGGAGAATGAACGTACCACATATCCCCAACTTCATCAACTTGGTATGTTACTGTATCAATGTCCTTTAGAATAACATGTAAACCATGTTCGTCGTATTCAACGTCATGTGGGATATTGATAGGTAGGTAACCTTTGGTTAGCAAGTCAAGCGACTCGGTACTTGCTGGACCTTCACCCTCACCCTCACCTTCAATTTGACGAATCTGTACAGTGTAGACGTTTTTCTCACCACGAGTCTTCTTGGTAATACCACTTACCGACACTCGTACAATGTCACCAACCTTGTACGCCTTTTGCTCACGTCGTGCCGTACCGATGTCCATGTAGTGCTTACCGTCAATCGTAACGGCTCGGTTTTGCAGACCTTCATCATCAAGCAGTGGACCTGCACCCAATTGGTATGTGTACGGTCCATTACCTCGTCGGTCAAGTACAATGAAGTTGTAGTCACGAGTCGGTCGGTACAATATCCACTTTGGATGTCGATACTCACCTTTCATGTAAGTCGATTTAGAATCACGCAACAAGATGTTATCGTGGTCATCTTGCATTCGCTTGACAGATTCTTTCAAGCCTTCACTGTCTGTCATTTTCGTATCGTGCGGTCCGGGTACAATGACATTCTCGTGGCTTTCAAATTGTGAGCGAAGAATCTTAACACGCTCAAACAACAGCATGTCGCTAATATCATTGTTGTCGTAATTGATAATATCAATAATATTGAGGTCTTCATCTCCCATAATTCCGTCAATAGCGTAGTTTTTGTCGCTTACCTTCACCAGTGCTTCACGGTGGTTCTTACGAAGACCGACCTTCTTACCCTTCTCATTCAAAGCAGTGACTTCATCACCGTTCTTGATGAGCATGACACGTTTGCCGTCGTACCATTTTGATACGACCCATGAACCACTAAATCCACGTAGGTGTTCTAAGTCACTCATCTCAAAGATGCGATGCATTGGACGAATCAAAGGAGTCCACTGTGGGTCTTCTTCTTTCATCAACAACTCATCAGGATTAAGCATTCCTTGAATAAACTCCGTCATTTCGTTGAGAGCCAGTTTGTTTGGGTCTTGTCCGATTGGTAGGAACGTTTCAGGGTCAAGACCAAAGATAGGTAGATTGCTTTCTTTCGGTGGTGGAGCGTTGCCCCATACTTGTTCTCGAACATCTTTACCATGCACCATGTCGATAAGTTCGTATGGCACAGAATGATACAGTCCTTCCTCAACATTTGTACCTGCTACCATTTGACCATCAGGTGTAAACTCAACACCAACCGATGGAGAAGCGAGCCATCCACCGTGATGTCCACCTGCATCGAATGTATCAAAAATGCTGTAATTGTTAGGATTAGGCGCACCTACAGGTACTTGTGTCATGCCGGGTCTTGCACTGATGGAAGTTGTAGGTTGTTCCATTCGTCCTTCCTGTTCAACCATTGGATTGTAATGCAAAATCGTGTCTAAGTTGTTTCGTGTTTTAGCGGCAATTTCAGGAAGACCTTTTCCTGATGAACCACGCTTGTATTGTTCAGCACCATGTACATCGTTTTCAATCATCTCCAATCCATTCGCATCAGTCAATGCTGTGAATGAACCACCCATAAGTTGCTTTACACGACGTGGTAATGAGTGTAATTGAGGGAATGACTTGAACGCACTTGGTTTCTTAACTTCCGAATAAATGGTATCAAGCGCACCATGATACCCATTTTCTTGAGCCAACTTTGAGAAACGCATTGCGTCGTTCAAATCTTTATCATCTTGTTCAAGTATACTTTCATCGTGAAGGTGTGAAATATCGCTGTTGTGCAAATCTGTTATGTTACCATGCATTAGCAGTTGATTGACTGTAGAAGCAAACAATGGTGTGTTCATTTCATTTGACCTGTCGATAATTGAACGAGCATGTTCTTTCATTTCGGGAGTCTTTGGTAACGCCAATGCTTCAAGCACTTCTTCAACACTCATGTTACCGTCTACTTGGAATCCATGCTCTTGCAAATGCGATGCTACGTTTTGATGGAAGTTACCATTTGCAGGGGGTTTATCGTATGTTATATCGTCAAATGAAAGACCGTAACCAAGTGTTTGTAATCCGTGTACATCGTGCGGTACGTGTGTAATGTATCGTTGTGCATCACGGAACATTCGTGCATTGTTGTCAATAAATTTTTGCGGGTCGTTTGGGTCAAAAGCAGTAGGGTCAGCCTCAAGCATTTTCTCTTTAATCATTGGAGCAACTTGTGTTACCAACATACGATGTGCTTTCTTGAGGTCTTCTTCACGTCGCTGGTCGATTTTCCAATGCGATGTCTTTTTACCTTGAGTGCTTTCAATGGCTTGCTGTTGAAGCGAAGTCAATTCAGCAACTTTTTGAGAAAGTTGTTGTTGGATAAGTGGCTTATCAATATCATCAGCCTCAACCATACGTTGATTCAAATCATCAACTTCTGCTTGCAATTTTTCTTCTTGTTCAAATGCAGGGAGTGCTCCACCAAAACTCAAACCACTTGTAACAGCATCAAGAAGTGTTGGCTTCTTATGCTTAAATGAACGACTACTATTTGACAAACTTATCAATACATCATCCAAGAAGTTATCAACAATTTCTTTTATTGGTGCAGTTTCATTCTTGTTAAAGCCCAAACGCTGGTACAGGTCTTCAAAATCTTCTTTTTCCAAATATTCCAAAATAGCCTTTGGATTTGTTGATTGGATGGTTTTTGATATTTCAGTTAAGAAACGTAATCCTTCACGTTGTTCACTGCTTTGCAAATAGTTTTTGACTTTACCAAACGACGGTGATGGAACGCCCCATTCCAAATACGCAAGCATATCTTCGGTGGTTTCACCACCACTTACTGGTTCAGCATCTCGTATGAAATCGTTGAACGATATAAGTGATTTTTCTGTAGGATTGTTCAAGTGATTAAATCGACCCAATTGCATAATGAGTTTGTGAATATCTTGTGCGTTATTGACAATATGTTTATCGCTTCCATATGGCGCATAATTACGATACGAACCGTGATGTATGAATGGATTTCTTGTTAGTACACTGTTGAACGGTTTCAAATGTTTCTGATTTTCAAGCAAATCTTTTCGCTCATCATCAGTCATATGTCGTATTGCATATTCATACGGGGCTGAAAGCGATGATTTGTGTTCAGTAAAATTGTTCTTTGACGTTTTACCTTCTTTGAAGCCTGATTTTGATGACGCACTTGGTACGGGTCGTGAAACATTTGACGGTGAAAGTATATTTTGAATGGTTTTCAATTCATTATGATAAACATATTTTTTCGCATTTTTATCGTATTGACCGTGTTGTTGAGAATGTTCAGGCATAAAGTGAGCACCCAAAGAAACATTGTTTTGATTTGGTACGATAACGGTTTTTTCATCACTTTTACCAAAATCATGCATTTCACCGAGCAACGATACGCTGTCATCGTCCGAAGTAGTAGCATGAATAATTTCGTTGTACGTAGGTAATGTCATACCCGCACCACCTATTCCTTGAAACGGTTTTGACCAAAAAGAACCAAGACCGTAAGTGTGCCTTCCGTCTTCACTTGTGCGCCAATAGGAAGGCTTGTCTTCACTCGGTGCTGGACCGTAAACGGCTTTCAAAAACGATAAGTGCTTACGAATATCTTTTTCTTGTTGTTGCAAATTCATGGACGAAGAAGCATCTTCTTCGATATTTTCAATCCAGTCAAGCGGTACAAGTGGTCCGTCCATTTTTCCATAAACAGGATGCATGGATAGTAGTTCTCTTGTTTTAGGATGAAAACCCGCCATGTACAAAATATCTTCAATAGGTAATCTTGCATGGTCTACTTTCATGGTTCTTTTACCAAATTGCGCTCGTTCAGCATCTTTTAACTGCTCCCATTCCAATTCAGGAAGTTCACCTGTTTGGTGAAGATTGAGTCGTGGTAAAAACTTCATTCTTCGCTTGTAACCTTTTCCAGCGTCTTCTCGCATACCACCATACAATTCATTGATTTCATTAAGGATAATATCAGCAATTGACTCATCGTTTGAACCGTATGGAAGATGCGCTCCTCTTGCCATACCTGATTGTAAGAAACGACCTGCTTCACTTGCTTCATAATCAGTATCATTGTCCTCCAATCGAAGCGAAGCGTTACGTCCTAACATTCTCGGACTCCGTACAGCCCAATTCATTTCAGGTGTTTTTCGCATAATCGCATTGTGCGTAAAACGAGCCGATGGTACTTTTTGACCGTTTGGTAATTCAATCAAGTGATTATCGTCTACACCTTCACGTATACCTTTCATAACCGCAGTGCGTTCTTCAGGTGACAACCACTCAAGTCCGAGCATGTAACCATGATGTCCTAATGCAGTTGGATGAATCTTGTAATCATCATCAAGTACTGTATCTTCACTTACCCATTGCCTTGCTCGGTCATCAAAGTGGTCTTCACGCAATTTTTGAAAAACATCTTTTGGAGCCATACCCATTGCACGATACTCATCTTCTCGTTCTGTGTTTTGTTTTTTCCATCGTTGAAAATCACGTTGGTAAAGGTCTTTTTGATGTGAAAGCATCGAGCCGTTTTGCAATATACTTCCAAGCAGTTTGAATGTTTTATCCGACGTTTCCGGTTTGAAACCAAACATTAGTGGATGCTTTTCTTTTGAAAGTTCATCCAAGTAATCCTTTTCCATTTCTTTTTCTTCGTCCATGTACCCACCAAATGTGTGTGCTCGAAGCATTTCAACATAGTGCGGCATACCTGTTACAGAATGCAAACGAAGAAGCGGATGATTGGCAGGGTGAAATGGGAAGTGATACTCTTTGTATGGATGACCTGCTGTTGGTCGGTACACAGGCCATACGGAGTGGTGGTCAGCGTTTTTCTTACCACGTTGTAGTCCATCAACCCAAATGTGATTTGTCAAATCGTCTTGTGTGTCTTGTGTGTTAAGAAGCAACCCTGCCCCTGTGTCTGTCCCAGTTTCATATTCTTGTTTAAAAGAATCTTCTCCCTCTTCTTTTTCTTTGATAATTGCATCAGCGATTGAATACAGTGACGTGTAAATGACTTCGCTCGGTGCTTTTTGCATGGATTGCCATGCAATAATGTATTCAGCAGCATTACGCTCAAGGTCAAGTTTGTCGTCCAACGACTTTAGTAAATCGGCACTTGCAATGTCAAGTTGGTCATACGACATACTTTCACCGCCATCATAGCGGCTTGAATTCTGGACATGCGTGGAGGTCAGCACCCATCAATTCAGGCATTTTGCAACCAGTTTGTTGTGTTGCACCGCATGTACGACAAATTGTTGGCACTGGGCGTTGCTCACTCATTTCACGCATAAGAGCCTTACTTGATGCTTTCTTGAGTTTCTTTGACTCTCCCATTGCATCTTCCCTATCCACACCGCCACCTGCATGTGGATTCATACGAGTTGAAAGTTGCTCCATGTTGGTAGCATCCTTACCTTTCTTTTTCTTTGGTACATCTTCTGTTTCGATGGTCTTACCGTTTGTGGTAAAGTAACCACTCTTGGTTTGTCCACCCGATTCAGCCATGAAAGCAGGGTTTACGTCTGTGATTTTTTCAGCCTTGAAACCGGGTTCGCTTTTTGCCATTTTGCCGCCGCATCCCATCTTCATACAATTGCCCATTTTGTTCATCTTAGAACCACAACTTGGACAGTCCTTACAATCGCACTTACCTTCAGGACAATCGCATTTTCCTTTGATAATTTCCAATTGACTTAGGCGTTGCTCGATTTCTCTTGCTTTAGTAAGTAAAGGTGCTTCACTTGGACGAGGCTTCATTAGTTCATCTCCTGTTCTTTTGCTGTTTGTGCCATTTCATGAATTTCTTCCCATGACATATTGTGGAACTCCTCATTGGATTGAGGAACGGATGAAACTGGGTCACCCTTAAGAATTGAATCGTTTTCCATATCAGCACGAAGTGGGTCAAAACCCAAATCCATTGACAACGGAGTTGATGATGTAACTAAGCCCATTTTACGCAACAGTGCTTGTGGATTGTTAATAGTTGCACGAAGTCGCTGATTTTCTTGTTTAAGCAATGCTAAGTCAGAATCCATGTTTTCCATTTTAGTAATGAGAACACTCATCAACTGTTCAGCATTGTTATCGGACATAAGATTCATCCTCGTCGTCCAAATGTACCGCTTGCAGGTCGGAAGTTACTTCGTGATTGACGGCTTTGTACGGTTCCTGAAAGACGCTTACCAGTAAGCGGTACGTAGTTGTCTTCCTTTTGGAAAGTATATGGGGCTACTCCGTTTACATAGATGTCTTTTGCACCAGTTTTTGTAGCCGCATTTTCAGACTTAAAAATTTCAGTTTGTAAATCCTCAAGTAAAAAGTCTGATAATTTTTGTACTTCTGTTAAATGTTGCTTTGCAAGGTTACCATCACCTTGTTCTAAAGCAGTAGCGAATGCTTTTTGCGCTTGTTCCATTTTTCGTGCCATTGGGTGCATTTTCAATAAATCCATAAGAACCCCTCTTGTTTGTGTCATTGCATACTTGTTTAAAGAGTTTTACCGCCCTCTTGGTCTACGAGCATTCAATAATGCATTTGAAACGTTTTGCATCATAGAAGGTTCAGGACCACGTTGTTGAACACTTGAAAGCGGAGAACCGCTTCCCATTGTACCTCTTCGTTGTGGTGCTACAGGACCACGGTTTCGTATTCCCATGCCTTCACTACCGGGCTGTAGTGGGGGCGCAATACCGGGAGGTAGTTGTCGTGATTGCGGTGGCATTCCTCGACCACCCATCATCTGTGGTGGCATTCCTCCACCGGGTGGCATAGGTGGCATTCCTCGACCACCCATCATCTGTGGTGGCATTCCACCGGGTGGCATTCCACCGGGTGGCATTCCACCGGGGGGCATTCCACCGGGGGGCATTCCACCGGGTGGAGGCGCACCACCGGGTGGTGGTGCTGGAGCAGGTGGTGGTTTACGATATACAAATCGTACATCACGGTTTGATGGGTCTTCCAAAAGTTCAGGTTGGAATCCAAGTTGCGCCATACGTTGTGCAACGTTGAGTTCTTGTTCATCTCGTCGTAGACGTGTAATTTCATCTTCTTCTTCGTTTGGATAAAGTGTGAGTTTCCAATCATTAATATTCATTTGACGAAGTAGACGTGGAAACAACACTTCGGTGTAGACCTTTTGACCAAATTCAACAGCACGATTGGTTACAAGTATTTGCAATCCTTCGTTGTTTAGACCACCCGATTTACCATTATCAACCATGAAGATTGACGACACACCATAGAAAGCCGCTATACGATTACGTATCTCGTCACGCACAGCAATATACTGCATTTCTTCAAGCGTGTCCATGAACTTAATCCAATTAACACCACCACGACCTGATTGTGATTCAATACCAACACGAGGAATATAGTGTGGGTCACGTTCCAATTTTTCATCAGTGGCTTTCCAAAACGCTTTCATAGATTCAAGGTTATCCGTTGTAACAGATATAACACCCTTTGGAATACGACGTTTTTGATACGCTGTGTAAATGTAGTTGTCCATTGCCGTCAATGTCATGGCTTGTCGCCACATCGTATTGACAGGAGAGCGACCGTACAATTTTGATGGATTGTATTTTGAAACATGCAGTACTTCTCCTTCAACAAAGTACTGCGTCTTACCGCTACCCGCCATATTGACGTAATGGACATCATGTAAATCGGAACCACATACTTCACAAGTATCGGTTTCTGTGTGTGTTTTTACTTGGTCACGATGAATCAAGCAGGTTTTGTAACGACCTCCACGTACACCACGCTTATCGGCTACAATACGCATGAATATTGGGTCACCACGAACCATTTCTTTGACTCGGTAAAACTGTACTTCTTTGGTTTCAGGGTCAATAAAGTACTCTTTGACTAAAATTAAAAACGCATCATCTATGATGTTAAGGTCATTTTCAACTTCATGAAGAAGGTGATGAAACGATTGCTCCATGCTGTTTTCCTGTTTAAGCAACCACTTTGGATATGTTAGTTCATCAATGTCGGGTTTACGCACAGCACCACCGCATTCTTTGCATGTTTCCATTTCTTGTTGATATTCTTCATCACACGCTGTACATTTAACAGTAAAACGCTTCTCCCAGTAAAACCCACGTCGAAACATTTCTTGACGTAGTTTTGAAAGTACAGTACGTAAAATAAGTGATTCGTTACTCACCGCAAACAATGCAGGGAGAGTAATACCCTGCGCCATGACAGGTTCTTGAATACCACTTGACCAAAGCGGCATAGTTGGGGTTGGGCTTTCACGACGACGAAAAGGACTACTGATTGCCGACAGAAAACGAGAGATTCGACCTTGTTCTTCCGCCATCACAATCCCTCCGCATAGCCACCTATGGTATCAGCGTCTACTCCCCATTTGTTTAATAACGATTCGGATTTAGTTTGATGGTCTTTCCAGTTGGTAAATGTTACCAATTGATATAACTCATTCTTACGCAGTTTGTCTTTTTCATCAACATATGCAAGCATTGCTTTAGCCTGTAAGTCTTTCAAACGCATATGTGGCATGGAATGTTTTAACACATGCCGAATGTCATCTTTGGCTGAAAAAATAAGCCGATGAATGCTTTTTTGAGTATTCTTTGCAACTTTTTGGTCGGTTACTAAACGACCACAACCAACAGCCTTTTGCAAATCTTCACACAATTGCTTACCCATATTTCCACTGGCAACAAATGTTACACGAGGGTCACCACGTTCTGAAATAAAGATACTACCATCTGAATCAAGTGAACCAGCCATGTAACCCCATATGTCTTTGATAATTAATCCATGTGACCCAAATTTTAGATATGTACTTCGTGATGTTGCTTTGTAAACATCATACTCTTCACCGTATAATTTCAATAACGATGCCATTTTGTTCACAGTCATGTTCTTTTCAAGATGACCTACTCCACGTCGTATAAGTTCACGACTTGATAGCGGTCCTTCTTTTTCCAATACATCAGATGCAAACTCAAGTGCTTGAATATCAACGTGTGGTAAATTATCGGTTTGCTTGAGTACATTGCGCCACATTTTCTTTGCATCTTTTTGCAATTGGGTGGCATTGACCCACTCCTCTTGGTCTTCGGTTGTCCAGTCTACTTTGTCATTAAGCAAATTCAAAACTGTGTTGGCTTTCAAAAATTGTTGGCACGCTTTTTGTAAACTTACAGAACGACTTTCACCAAACTTTCGCAGTGATTTTAACAACTTATCATCAAGCCCTAAACTCTTGATGACTTCATCAAGTCCATCAGCCCAAGTTAATTGTTTAATGGTTGCTTCAACTTCCATTGCTTTGAGCATACGTACGTCGGTAATAATTGAGTCATACAGATGCTTGTTGGCTTTATCGTTTCGACGGGCTTTACGGCACTCACGAATAATGTCGTTTGCACTTTTACCCCATGTCGATTCAAGCCACCCATCACCGTTTTTTGCAAACGAGTATTTCTTTAAATCTTCTTTTATCATTAAAGTAGAGGAAACTTCGACTGGTAAATTTTCATATGAAAAATGCGGATGTTGAGATAAGGCTTTGACGACCATGTTGGAAAACTCATCTGAAAAATGAATAGGCACATCATAGGTGTCGCCTACGAATGCACTACCCCACATATTGACCTCTCCATTGACCAATCATTTAATTGTTCTTACATCAATGATTCATTTGTTGTTGATGTCGCATTAACATTTGATAATTTGGGAACAAATTACCACAAGTGTAACATTGTTCCATTCTACCCATTTTCTTTGTATCATCAGCCTTTTTAACACCGACTTTCTTTGGTTTAGCACCAATGGTAATTACCATTACCATGCCTTTCTTACCTTTCATGTCTTTCTTTTTATCTTTCATTGCTTTCACCACTCTATTGTGTCTAAATACGGGTACAGGTGTATCACCATGTCCCATCTGTCGAAGGGCTTCCATTCGATGTCCACCCTCCTGAAATCCGCTAAACTCATTGTTTCTAAATCCAAGTTCAGGCATACCAATTGGCATACCTGCTTTAATTCCTTGAAGTATACGAGCAATATTTTCACGACTTCCGCCGTGTTCATTAAATTGCCTACCGTCCCATCGAAACTTTGCATCTTTATTTGGTACAAAGGGCGCATCATGGTCTTGACTTAAAACATCAAAATACTCATTTGGTGTCATTTGTGTAATTTTATCTTCTTTGCCCCAAGCATACGGTTGATTACCAATAACTGGTTCACTGTTGTCAAAGTTGTACGCCATACGAACACTCGGTATATCGGTATCAACAATTGGCATTTTGACAATTGTTGGCTTTCCACCAACACCTTGTTTTTTGGCTCGCTTGCGCTTAGTTGCTGCTTGCTTCTGACCTTCACTCATTGAGCCTGAAGTCTTTGGAGTTTTACTTGATACCTTTACACTTGGTCTACACTTTGGATAACCTTTGCTAGATGTCTTTGCCTTTGACCTACCGCAAGGTGGATGCTTACCGTCTTTGTCTTTACGACTAACGTCAACCCACTTTTCTTTGAACCATCGGTTTAAGTTCTTGATAACAAGAACATCATCACAGCAAGAACAACGACTCATATTACCCTTACCATTTTTTTAATATTTTTTTGCTTGTCCATTAAGCGATAACAAGGACACTTTGGTGCTTTTGCTGAACACTGCCTACCTTCAATCATGCAAACGCAGGGCGTATCTTTAGTACCGCCACAGCAACATGAGGGCTTTTTGAGTTTCATTTCTTTTAGCCCCCTGTATAATAACCACTAAACCCTTTGTGATATTCACAGTTCGGGCATAATGCCGCATTTGGATTTGGGCCAGTAAATCTTGGAGCGTTAAGTTCAAATTGCGTACCGCAGTCTTGGCAAACTTTGAGTTCTTCGGCTTTTTTCACCTTACCCTTTTTCTTACGGAACTTACCCTTACAGTATTGCACAGCCCACCCATTTGCATACGCTGATGGATAAACTTTGAATTTTTTCTTAGCCGCCGCTTTACCTTCAGGACATAATTTTTTTTCAAGCATGTCCCATGCTGATGTCATTCCTATACAATGTTCACAATCACAATTCATGTAATTCACCACCCACCTGTTGCCATTCCTCGCCATTCATACCTTTTGGTTTTCCATGTGCAATCCAACACAATTCACAAAACCCAAACGGTCTTTTTCCTTTAAGCATACAAATACCACAAAACATAAAATTATGATTTCCTATTTTCATGGTATCATCCACCCTCCTGTGTTTTTTCCACCTACGGTATTGTCAAGCCAATCGCCAAATCCGGGCATCCAATCATCAAGTAATACGACTGTGCCACGGAACTCTTTCGTACCCCAATTGGCTAATGCTAATGCCATTGCCAAGTCATCGTGTGTACCAACAGATTCCAACTTACCGTTCTTTTGCATACCAAAGCGGTTGAGTTCTTGTTCAAGTTTATGTGTGAAAGTACGACTACGCTCATCACCATACGGTGTACGAATTTGCCCTTGCTCAAATGCCATCAACAATGACATGAACATGCTTTCTTTGCGTTGTCGAGTTGTCATAAACGTCTTGATAGGGATGTCGTCACGCATATCTTTGAGTTCAGCCGCAAACATGCGCTGGAAGTTGTTACCTTCAAGTTCAATCAAATCGGGCTTGAAACGATTGTTAAGCAATAGAATATGTTTCTTTTGCGCTGCACCACCCAATCCTTTTTCATGAACAATACCTACAATTTGTTTTACATTATCATTAGGAGGTGTGCGAAGTACCATCATAGCAGTAAAGTCAGCGTTCTTATCCGATGCAATTGCTGTGTCCCACCCAATGAAGTGTTGTCCAAAGATTCCCACAGGCTCACCTTCCTCGTCGTAATCTGTTTCAGCCCTATCGAGCAACACCAAGTCTTTGTCACGAGCCTTTTCCAATATGTCGTTTGGAAACATACTCGCAACGTCGTGAATCGGTTCGCAAAGATATTCACGAGAAAACTGAATTGCTGGCATAGAGAGTCTTCTGTGTTCAAGTGCTTCAAGATTCCATCGTTCAGGCCACAGTGCTTCGCCTTCGTTGTTAATGGCAGGGTATGTTTCAACGGTGAAAGCATCTCTCTCTTCCAGTTCAGCATACAAGTCGTTGTACGAAAAAGGAGTACCAACAATCATCATGCGACCGGTGTGGTGCAGTACAGGAAGCAAAACACCGTAGAACCAATCAGCCGCACGCTGTAATTCAGTACCCGTTGTACCCCATAGAATATCGTCGCATACAACCACATCAGGGTGGAAACCACGAGTACCTCCACCGACCGACTTTGCCATCATACGGCTTCCGTTTGAAAACTCAAAGTATGTCTTT
>Ga0213866_10001331_pt1 | contig 18408 bp, 17 predicted proteins | sample PICome_11_FD_160079 | JGI IMG/M metagenome (GOLD analysis project Ga0213866, IMG submission 160079) | Coastal seawater microbial communities near Pivers Island, North Carolina, United States - PICO284 | ecosystem: Environmental > Aquatic > Marine > Coastal | place: USA: North Carolina...
GTTACGGGTGGCGGATCTGCAAACTCCATCGCATCAAACAAGCCTCCCTGCCCGGAAGCTCTGTCCTTCTGGGCACTACTGGCACTCGCCACGACCTTCTCAAGACGATCTGTCATTCCCGCACGGGTCTCGCCGGTCCAATCCATCGCTCCCGCCTTCACGAGGTTTTCCAGAATACGCTTGTTGATCACCTTCGAATCAAGCCGGTTGCAAAAGTCATCAAGTGATTCGTATTCCCCATTCTCCTCCCGCTCCTTGATCGCCAACGCCATCGCTGCCGCACCCACGTTTTTAATCGCAGAGAGCCCGTAGCGAATCCCCTTTTTACCTCCCAGAATCTCTTCGGGAGTAAAGCGCAGCATCGACTTGTTTAGGTTTGGAGGGAGAATCTCGAATCCCATTCGGAAACATTCGTTCACGAACACGCTAATCTTATCGGTATTGGTGATCTCATTGGAGAGAAGCGCCGACAGAAACTCGATGGGATAGTTCGCCTTCAAGAAACCAGTCCAGTAAGAGATAAAGCCATAACAAGCGGAATGGGATTTATTGAAGCCATATCCGGCAAAACCTGCGATCTTGTCGAAAATCAGATTGGCATTCCGCTCATCGATCTGGTTCGTCTTAAAGGCCCCTTCCACGAAGATCATTCGCTGCTTCGCCATTTCCTCCGGCTTTTTCTTACCCATCGCACGGCGAAGAATATCCGCACCACCCAGAGTGTACCCCGCGAGCATCTTTGCTGCATTCTGGACCTGCTCCTGGTAGATCATCACTCCGTAGGTATCACCACAAATCTCCTCCAGAAGGGGGTGCTCGTAAACCGGCTTCTTACGCCCCTCCTTCACCTCGATCATCTGGTCGATGTATTGCATTGCCCCTGGTCGGTAGAGAGCCAAAAGGTCAATGATATCTTCAATCCGATTGATCCCATACTTTCGGCAAGTCTCCACCATTCCACCACTCTCCAGCTGAAAGACTCCCATTGTCTCCCCCGCGTTCAACATCTTAAACGTCGCCTTATCCTCAAGTGAGATTTCGTAAATATCAAAATCAGGAGTGTGCTTGTGGATATGATCGATAGCCTCCTGGATTACGGTCATGTTCTTCAAACCCAGGAAATCCATCTTCAAGAGACCGACATCCGTAATCGCACTCATGTCATACTGCGTCACAACCTCCCCCTCGTTTCCCCTCGTCAACGGAACGTGTTCATCGAGTGCCCGATCGCCAATCACAACCCCCGCCGCGTGCACACCAACATTTCGGCTCATCCCCTCCAACTTCAAGGCGTATTCCCACAATTCCTGATAGGTTGAACTGCTCTCAATCCTCTCCCGCAGGTCCTCCTTTTCCGCATACTCTTGCGCCAACTTCACCCCCGGCTTGGCTTCAATCATCTTGGAAATCTGATCAGCCTCCCCGTAGCTAATTCCCATAACCCGGGCCACATCACGAATCACCGACTTCGCCCCCATCGTCCCGTATGTGATAATGTGGGAGACATTACGCTCACCGTATTTCTGGCGAACATACTCAATCACCTCGGGTCGCCGGGTCTGGCAAAAATCAATATCAACATCAGGAGGAGATACCCGCTCCGGATTCAGAAAACGCTCGAAAAGAAGACCAAAACGCATCGGACAAACATCCGTAATTCCCATCGTGTAAGCCACCAATGATCCCGCAGCCGAGCCACGCCCCGGACCAACCGGGATATTCTGATCCTTCGCCCAGTTGATAAAGTCCGCCGTAATCAGGAAATACGAGGCAAACTTGAGTTGAACAATAATCCCCATCTCATACTCAAGACGATCAACAAGCTCCTTGTCCCGGGCCTTTTCCTTTCCATAGCGGGTTTCCAGACCTTCGAAACACAGTTTTCGAAAGTGATCATTCGGGGTGGACCCATCATCGGGCTTATACTCGGGATATTTCTCCGAAGATGTCGGATCCAGGACAAATTCAACATTGCACCGATCCGCAATTTCCAGCGTGGTGTCGCAGGCACCCGGGTATTCGGCGAAGAGCTCGCGCATTTCCCCGGCTGTCTTAAAATAAACCTCCGGCGTGTAGCGCATCCGGTTTTCATCAATCAACAAACGGCTCGTCCCGATGCAGATCATTACGTCGTGGGCTTCATGATCTTCCTTGTTAAGAAAATGGACATCATTTGCGGCAACAAGCTTGAGATCCATCTTCTCCGCAAATTTCACGAGAGTGTCGCGAATTTTCGCCTGCTGCTCCATCCCGTGATTGTGAATTTCAAGATAGAGATTTTCCTTGCCGTAGATATCGAGCAATTCTTGAGCAGTCTCCCAAGCCTTATCTTCCTGGTCCTGTAAAATCCACTCGTTGATCGGCCCGGAAATACATCCCGACAAGCAAATGATCCCTTCAGAGTGTTCCCGCAGGATCTCCCGATCCACGCGCGGCTTGCCATACCACATTCCCTCGAGATGGCCTTTGGAAACAAGTTTCTGAAGGTTCACCCAACCAACATTATTCTCAGCCAACAAGGTCATGTGACAGGCCCGCTTTCGGCCTGGAATCTCTTCCCGCTTTTCAATCGATTCCGGAGCCAAGTAGATCTCACACCCCATGACAGGCTTCACCCCTGCGGCATGACACGCCTTGTAAAAACTAATAGCCCCGTATAAATTGCCATGATCCGTCATCGCAACCGCCGGCATTCCGAGTTCCTTGGCCCTTACTGCCACATCTTTCGTGCGACACGCCCCGTCAAGAGTCGAATACTCGGTGTGCAAATGGAGGTGAACAAAGGAATCGGACATCGGAGGAACTGTGACGTGTCAACGAGGAGGAGGAAATCCCGAACTGCTCAGCCTTGTCGGATCATTGTGAATAAGTGGTGATAATCTTTCAAACTTGCCCCCAAAGGATCTTCCGGCACCCGGGCGGAACACAAAAAAGAGTTCGCCGACACCCCCCCATGTCAGTTATGTCGAGAGGCATGAAAATGGCGATTTTTCTTTCCGGGACTTTGTTGGGAATTCTTTCCCCGGCCTCAAAGGCCAAAGACTGGCCCCAGTGGCGTGGTCCCGACCGCACCGGTCTCTCCTCCGAGAAAGGAATCATCAAAAGCTGGGAGGACTCAACACCAAAACTTCTCTGGAACGTTGAAGGATCTGGGCGGGGGTTTTCTTCCGTCTCCATTTCCAAAGGAGTTCTCTATACCACCGGCAATTTCGAGGGTGGCCAGGGTGTAAGCGCTTTCTCAATCAAAGATGGTAAGCTTCTCTGGAAGACTCCGGTCACCGACTTCGTTCCAGAGCACGGATATCAGGGAGCCCGCTCCGCTCCCACCGTCGACGGGGAGCGCCTCTACCTCACCACTTCAAATGGCGTCATTGCCTGCCTCTCAACCAAGGGAAAACTGCTCTGGTCAAAGAATTTTAAAAAGGAATGGAAGGGCAAAATGATGTCCGGTTGGGGATTTTCGGAATCGCCCATCGTCGACGGCGACCGCGTGGTCTGCACCCCGGGCGGAAACAACGCCTTCATGGTATCTCTCGATAAGCAAACGGGCGAAACCAAATGGAAGACTCACATCGATTCCGAGGAACTCGGCAAGAAGGGCAAAGACGGTGCCGGCTATGGATCCATCGTGATCTCCAATGGCGGCGGCGTAAAACAATACGTTCAAATGACCGGACGCGGAGTGATCGGGATCTGTGCCAAGGACGGCCGCTACCTTTGGAACTACAACGACGTTGCGAATTCCACCGCAAACATCCCAACTCCGATTGTCGATGGCGATTACGTCTTCTGCTCCACTGGCTACGGCACTGGTTCGGCTCTCCTGAAAATTGTTAACAAAGGCAGCGGTGCTGTCGCGGAGGAAGTCTACTTTCTTAAGCCCAAGACTCTTCAAAACCACCACGGCGGCTTACTGCTGATCGATGGCCATATCTATGGCGGGCACAAACATAATGGCGGAGATCCCATCTGTATTGAGATGAAAAGCGGCAAAGTAAAATGGGGCCCTGAAAAGGGCGTTGGTCACGGCTCCGCTTGCGTGACCTTTGTTGATGGCTACCTCATCTACCGCTATCAAAGCGGCCATGTCGCACTCGTCAAGGCCACCCCCGAAGGTTACAAGCTGGAGGGTAGTTTTATGCCAGCTCATCAGGAAGCCGAGTCATGGGCCCACCCCGTTGTCTCAGACGGCAAGCTCTACCTTCGTGAGCAGAATCACATCATGTGCTACCAGCTGTAAAAGACCGACTGGGAAAAGTTCCGGGGGTTCGCCAAAAAAATCATTCCAATTTTTCCCGGTCTCTACAATCGAGGGAAAAACGCATTCCCTTGTCCCTGATCGGGTCCGCTCATTTACGGCAAGCCACCGGGCCCATTGGGACTTGTCCGTTACGCTCTGATCCAGCAGTAGAACGAAATCACGGCTACTCCAATGAAATTTAATACAACTCCTTCTCTCATCATTCCGGGAACCGTCAAGTGACCAGATCCAAAGACCACCGCATTTGGAGCGGTCGCCACCGGAAGCATAAAAGCACAACTTGCACTTAGCGCAGCCGGCAACATTACGACGAGAGGATCAATTTCGTTCGATAGCGCAACAGATGCCAAAATTGGCATGATCAGAATGGTGCTCGCAGTATTGCTGGTAAGCTCGGTGAGAAAAGTCATCAACAAACAGACCGTCAGAACCAACGCGAGCACTGGAAGAGTTCCGACTCCGCCCAAGGCCCCCGCTATTTGCGCACTGAGCCCCGAAACCTTGATCCCGGTTGCCAGACAAATGCCGCCGCTAAAAAGCAGCAAAACTCCCCATGGAACATTCTTGCAGCTATCCCAATCAAGCAATCGACCCGACTCGCCTTTTCTGCCACTGCCATCCGGGATGAGGAAGAAGATAACAACCCCGACAAAGGCCACCGAAGCATCGTTCGCTCCGGTCAGACCAAGCCATCCGCTCCATCCACCGAAGGGTTCGACTCGCGTCATCCATGCCAGCGCCGTCAGACCAAAGACCACCAGACTGCGTCTTTCAGCTGGACGCCATGGCCCCGCCGCAGGAAGAGAAAGCTTCATCACGCCACTTTGCTTTCGGCTCAACCAAAGCCACATCAGGGGGAGCATGATGATGATCACCGGGACTCCATAAGCCATCCATTGCGTGAAGGTCATTTCCTTTCCTGTCGCCTCTTTGTACTGCTCGATGAATACCAAATTGGGAGGAGTTCCAATCGGCGAGCCCAACCCTCCTACGCTTGCCGCATAGGCAATGGCCATCATTAATGGAGCGGCCAACGAGTTTTTCCCTTCCGACTTTTGATCGCCAGCCAGAACCGCCAGAGCAATCGGTAAAAGCATCAGTGTCGTCGCGGTATTCGAGATCCACATGCTCAAAACCACAGCAGCCAGCATGAAGCCGAGCATGAGAAATTTCGGTCGGGCCTCGTCACCACCTTTGGCACCGCACAAACGCACCATTCCCAGTGCCAGACGGCGATGGACTCCGCTACGCTCCATTCCTTTCGAAAGAAAAAAGCCGCCCAACAAAAGTAAAATTAAAGGGTGACCGTAACTCTGGGCAACAGCGGTTTTCGCATCAAGCACCCCGAAGAGTGGCAGCAAGGCAATGGGGGCCAGTGAAGCAATTGGGATCGGGATCGCCTCAAATATCCACCAAAGCGCCGTTAGAATGGTAATGCCCAAAGCTAACGAAGGCTCGGGATCCATTCCCTGCGAGTAGGCAAAAAATCCCGCGACGGTACCGAGAACCGGGGCCATCCAGCGCATCATCACCTTTACCCGCGTCATCGCCCGACAGAAAAGTCAGGGCTATTTTTTCTTGGGAACCACCAATGGTTGCCCGGCCTTGACCCAGCCCAGGGTCCCAGCGGAAAGGTGAAGCACATTTTTAAATCCAAGCCGATGCCAAACCGGGACCGATGCCGAACTGCGTCCCCCACTGCGGCAATGCATTAAATAGGTTTTCTTGCGGTCCAACTTCGCAAGCTTCTTCGCAAAATCCTTGTCGTTCATATTGATGTTGATCGCGCCCTTGATGTGGCCTTCCACAAACTCACCAGGAGTGCGAATATCGACCACTACGATTTTGGGATCCTTCTTCATTTTCGCAACGGCACGCTCCACGTTGATCGAGGTCACATTGCCGCATGCCAATCCACACATCAGAAATCCTACCAGCCAAAGTTTCCATCGAGTCATGCGACAGACTAACATTCATGACGAAGTGCGAAAGAGCATTTTTCCTCAAACCATGGCGAATAAGAAGACCGGGATTTATCCCAGCCTGATCTGCTTATTTGAAGAATAAATCAACATCCGACAATGGGTCAACTGGAAGGGCACCGCAAGCAGTGTCAAGAGCGTCGAGGAAGACTCGGGAATCGCACCAAGAGTAATCCCATGTTCACCGGCTTCATAAATTTACGCCACCTCGTCGGCACTGAGGATCCGATCCCAACGGGCAATATCGTAAAGAGCCCCGTTCCACTACCGCTTGTTTGCCCCAGTCTGAGGGTTGGCACCTATAAAAGAATTAATATCAAGCAGATTATTATCCCCTAGATCTACGATAGGGGCAGGTGCGGTAGTTTGCGATTCTAAACAGCCAACCGGCTAAATCTGAGTAGCGCCTCCATTCAAAGTCGGTACGACATCATGGTGGCAGCCGCCACTAACGTCCGAAGTCGACGGTCTCGGGTGATCACCGTTACCTCCAGCGTGAGACACGCCAGTCCCGCCACCTTCACGCGCGATCCGGTATTAAACCCCCTCGCCGTGGGAAAGCATGGCCTATCATCCGGCATCAAAGGCATTCACTTGAAATCAAGCTGAAACCGTTAAATCTAGACTGCTACAACGACGAACTTCCGCCCCCAAATTTGGTTTGGACCCGGAAAATGAAAAGGGCTTGGGATTCGTCCCAAGCCCTTTAAGAAAAATGGAGCGGGTGAAGAGATTCGAACTCTCGACATCGACCTTGGCAAGGTCGCGCTCTACCACTGAGCTACACCCGCATAGCTTATACCCGAAGGGCCTAGCGCGCTGCCACTCTTTGCCATCGGAATCGGATTGGGACAAGAGTTTTTTCACAAGAATTTCGCGAAGCTTCATTGAAATTTCTTTCACTGATCTTAAAAGTAACGATTAGCATCTTAGCGCAGTTGACTGTGTGCTGTTCGGATTTTTTTTAAAGACACAAGAGCAATGACCCAATTGATCTGAAATTTTTTTAGCCTTTTCGGCCCCCTTCCCCAGTAATATCCCGATTCTTCAAGATCTGAAAATAGCAATTGCATTTTTACTTTCCGGAATGCCCGAAGATGCCAAGTCTTTGCAACCACCCGGCCACGGGACTCCCAGCCATGCGTTGTATTCAGTGCGGAAACCATCAGGACAAAGTCATCGACTCCCGTTCTTCCAAGGACGGAACCTCGATTCGACGACGTCGGGAGTGCCTGAATTGCGGATCTCGTTTCACGACCTACGAGCAGGTCGAGCGTACCGAACTCCGCGTCATCAAGCGCGACGGCACCCGCGAAGCGATCAACCGGGAGAAACTCTTCCGGGGACTCGTGAAGGCCTGCGAGAAACGCAAAGTCTCGATGGATGTAATTGGCCGCTCGGTTGATGAAATCCTCAGCGAACTCCACAAGGATCACCACAATGAGGTCCCCTCTGCAAGCATCGGGGCCAAGGTTATGGACAAACTCCACGACATTGATCCGGTCGCCTACGTCCGCTACGTCTCGGTTTACCGGCAGTTTGACAACGTGAGTGAATTCATTCGCGAAATCCAGGCGCTCGAGAACCGCTCCCGTCAGGACACAATGCAACGAAAACTCTTCAAATAACCATGATCTGCCTCTCAGGAAATCTCCCTGCCTTAAAAATCGGCCATCACCACGTGGTCGGATACGAAACGGATTGGATCCAAGAAGCATTAAGCCGGGCAGCCGCGGCATGCAATCGCACGGACTGCCCATTTATCGCCGACATTCGCGACGGGATCCTGCACTATCTCGAAAAACGCTGCTCCCTCAGAGTTTTTGCAATTGAGGACCTCTACGCCCGAATGCGCGCGATGTTGAGAAAAATTGGCTGTAACGACATCGCCCAACACCTCTCTCCCCTGGCTCCCCCGATCACGGTCTCTCTCATTGGTACGGCGAGGAAAGCCGGCCGGGGATCCGAAAAGGATTTTTTCCGCTCACTCGGCGACGAAATCAGACTCCTCCAGAAAGCCGGAGCCGAATCCATTCGTCTCTGCGATATTAATGAAAGTATCACCTTGCTCCGCGGACCCGACGTCAGCCCGGCATCGAGGGACCAATTCCGGATCGAGATCACCTCCTTTCTGGAAGGCTATCAACACCGCCACTCCGCACCCAAGCTGGAACTCGATCTCACCTTTGACTCATGAGCCGGCAACCTACTCTTTTTGAGAAAATCATCGCCCGCGAGATTCCTGCGGACATCGTTTTTGAAGACGATCTGTGTCTTTGCTTCCGTGACATTTCTCCTCAGGCCCCTGTCCACCTGCTGCTCATTCCCAAAAAGCCCATCACCCGGATTGCCCTCGCCACATCAGAGGACCGCGACCTGCTCGGGCACCTCATGCTGAAGGTCGGCGAGATTGCCTCCCAGGAGGGATACGCCGAGGACGGCTTTCGGGTGATTGTCAATAACGGCCCCCATGGAGGAGAAGCGGTGCCCCACCTCCACATGCACCTCCTGGCCGGACGCCAACTCCAGTGGCCTCCGGGCTAGTGCCTTCAAAAGGACTATCCATGCGGGTGCAGGAGACGGTATTGAATCGCCTCCACGCCCAGTGCGGCAGCCGTTCCCAGAATCATTTCCTCAGTTGCCGTCCGCGGAACTTGCGCAGCCGGACGGGTCAACCCACGGATTAATTTTCCGTAGCTTTCCGCCCCACCAAGATGACGCAGTATTTTCAAGCTGATGTGCGCGGCATCCAGTGAAGGGAACACGAGGACGTCGGCCCGTTCGTTCTTTGACATCGCGGGCAGCTTGCAAGCTGCCACCTCGGGATCCAAAGCGACATCGAGTTGGATTTCACCATCGATCACACAGTCATCGAGCGAAACCTTTTCCCTCGCGGCCGCCGTAGCTGCGACCATTTTGAGGGCGGACTCGCTGCGAGAGCTTCCATGATTCGAGTGACTCAACATGGCAACCCGGACCCTCCGGCCCATGTGGTGGCGGGCCAACATCCCCGTCTCGGCCGCGATGCTGGCAAGATCGTCAACTTTCGGATCAGGAATCAAGCCGGTGTCAGCAAGAAACAGGACACCATCACGGCCAAAATTCGCGAGGCGATCTGAAGTCATCACGGTGACTGCAAAAACCTTGGGAACCTTCGCGTCGGGTGCAATCAAATGGAGCAGCGGACGGAAAACACCGGTAGGCTCGGTGAGATTTCCCCCGAGGCAGGCATCCGCCTGACCATACTGGACCATCATGGCCGCAAAATAATGGGGCTTCGCAACCACCTTCTCGGCATCGACCCCAACAACCCCGCGGTAACGTTCGATTCGTTCGAGCCTGTTACAAAATAGTTGAAAATCCGATGATTTCAAAGGGTTGAGCACTCTAACAAAATTCATGGATACATCGAGCTCCTTTGCCATTTCGAAAATCCGATCACGGTCTCCGAGCAAGATGGGCACTCCCAGTTCCAACTCCACGAAACGAGCTGCGACGCGCAGAACTCTCTCATCCTCTCCCTCCGGAAAAACGATCCGCTTGGGATGACGTTTCAGTTGGTCGAAGAGAGGTTTGGTAAACGAATTGGGCTCGAAAAAATGAGACATGACGTGTGAGGCTTTGCGCTCGAGGTGGAATCCTAGTAAGAGAATACCCAACCGACAACGCCAAAGCACCCATGCTCGCAGATTACCACACCCACACGCCTCTTTGCCTGCATGCTGAAGGCAAACCCGAGGAATACATCGATCAAGCCATCGCCAAAAACCTCGCCGAATACGGCATTTCAGACCACGCTCCGCAGGCTCCCGAGCCTTTCGATGAGTGGCGGATGTTGGAGAAGCATCTTCCCCAATACTTCGATTGGATCGCGCGTGCCCGGAAACATGCCGGTGAGAAACTCCCAGTTCGTGCCGGGCTGGAGTGCGAATGGCTCCCCAAATGCGGAGACTGGATCGGACACCTCGCCTCGCAATACAATTGGGATTATCTTATTGGATCTATCCACTACCTCGGCGACAAATGGGATTTTGACAATCCCAAATGGCTCGGGCGCTGGGCTGAAACTGACGTTGAGCAAATCTGGAGCCTTTACTGGAAGGAATACACCAGCATGGCCAAGTCGGGGCTTTTCGACTTCCTGGGCCACCCCGACCTGATCAAAAAATTTGCCTACCGTCCCTCCGGCGACCTCCGCCGCTTTTACGACCCGGTCATTGAAACCATCGCCGGGAACGATGTCGCCATCGAGCTCAATACCGCAGGCTTTCACAAACCCTGCGCCGAGCAATACCCGTCCGCCGAATTCCTCACTCTCGCCGCCGGGGCAAACATCCCCATCACCCTCTCGTCGGATGCCCACCATCCATCCGAAGTCGCCCGCGATTTTGAAAGAGGCCTGCAGTTGATCAAAGATGCCGGTTTCACTCATCTCTCACGCTTCCAAAAGCGACAGCGAACGCAGGTGCGGATCATGGAAAGCTAATTAAGGGCCCCGGCCTGCGATCCGCACTTCCTTCGTTATATGTAAGAACGAGATCCAGGCACTTCATAACCATGGCGGGGGACTCTCGTGCAGGATCATTTCGAGCTTCCACCTTCTTGGCCGGCGGTCCCGCAGCGTACACTCCAAAAACCCGAGCTGAAATCATCATCCAATTTCCTGATTGATCCACGCTACTTTCGCAGGATGGGTGCTAGCTCATCCTAAAGGTTTGTCGGCATCAGCGTTTCGTGTGTGGGTGCTTGCGCTTTTTCACTTCAGCTCCAAGATCTCCAATGCCGCGTTCACTCGCTCTTGTCTTTCCTCATCAGCTTTTTCTTTCCCATCCGGCTCTTGCTGACGATCACCCGGCCCTTCTCATCGAGGATCCCCTGTTCTTTGGAACCGACCGGGAACAGCCCCTCAACTTCCACGCGAAAAAACTGATTCTTCATCGGGCCAGTATGAAACGCTGGGCCGATGGCCGGGAAAATCTCACCTATGTTGACCTGCCTGAAAAAAACAGTCGTACCGACCTCCTCCTCGAAAAGCACGTCCCAAAAGACGTCGAAACCCTCGTCTATGTCGATACCGTCGACTACCTGATCGAACGCCGCCTGCAACGTTTCGCCAAAAAGCGCGACCTGCATCTGGAGAAACTCCCCTCACCGATGTTTCTCACGCCCAATGAGTGGATGGAGGAAATTATGGATGACATGAAGAAGCCCTTCATGAAGACATTTTACGAAGCCCAACGAAGGCGCATGAACCTCCTCCTGGAACCCGACGGCTCGCCAGTCGGCGGCAAATGGTCCTACGATGCCGAAAATCGCAAGAAGCTCCCAAAAAAACAACCGGTTCCCGAGCCCTACTCTCCCACGCCAAACGACGAGGTCGCCGCTGCTCAAAAGTGGGTCGCCAGGCGATTCCCGGATGCCCCCGGCATGCGGGAGAATTTCACCTACCCCTCCAATCGTCGGGAAGCGCTTTACGCGATGTCTCTCTTCTTCGAAGAACGCTTCGAACTCTTCGGCGACTACGAGGATGCCATCTCAACCCGGGTTCGCGTCATATTTCACTCGGTCCTGACTCCCCCGCTCAACATTGGCCTCATCACCCCCGATGAAATCGTGGAGGCCGCCATGGAAGCTGCTGAAAACAATCCCAAGATTCCGCTTAATTCACTCGAAGGATTCCTCCGCCAGATCATCGGGTGGCGCGAATTCATGCGCATCATCTACCTCCGCTACGGCGTTATGGAGCGGAACGAGAACTTTTGGGGGTTCACCCGTAAAATGCCCGCGACCTTCTACGATGGCACCACTGGGATCGATCCCATCGACCATACCATCCATGCTCTTTTGGAGGATGGTTACACCCACCACATCGAGCGTCTCATGGTTCTCGGCAATTTCATGCTACTCTGCCGCATCCACCCGGATGCCGTTTACAAATGGTTTATGGAGCTTTTCATCGATGCTTACGACTGGGTCATGGTCCCCAATGTTTACGGAATGTCCCAATTTGCCGACGGCGGGGTCTTTTCAACCAAACCTTACATTTCAGGGTCCAACTACATCCGAAAAATGTCGGACTTCTCCAAAGGTGAGTGGTGCGACATCTGGGATGGTCTCTACTGGACTTTCATCGAGGATCACCGCGACTTTTTCGTCTCGCAATATCGTCTCTCCATGATGGTCCGCCTCCTCGATAAAATGCCCGATGAGAAACGTGAAGCCCACCGCAAAAATGCCGATGACTTCATCAAGAAGTATTTTGAATAGGCAACCTGAAACGAATCAACGCCGCCTAATCGTCCCGCCCTCAGCGAAAACTGTGATCAAAATCCAAACAGACCAAGGAGACATCCTCCCGAACTCGAAGTCTCCGGCTGGCGATAAACTGGAGGATGGCAACCAACTGTTATGGTTCATGGACAATCAGGGCACTCGGAGGATCCACTTTAAAAAGCGACTTGAGCAGACTTTGGAACCCGTCCCGACCCTCCTCCCAAGCAATAAAGTGATAGGAGCCAACCTCAATCCTGTGGTCCCTGAGGCGGTTAAGGAATGTTTGTTCAAATTCAGAAGGCTCGGGGACCCTTCTCATCTCCCAACTGAGCATGACAATTCTGTGATGCTCGAGATTGAAGAGCTTCACCGTGATTCCCACAAGTGCCAAACGAGTCAATGGGCCGGTATTAGCAATAATGACCCCTTGGCGACGACCATACAAGGCAAAGGCCGGAACCGACTGTGAAGCAAACCATTCCAAAACCTTACGTGAATCCCGCCAGAACAATCCATGCATCCGCGCCGGAATTCTTCACAAATCCATAAATCCTTCTCACGTCTATATTGAGATCATTGAGAGTTTTATCGAAAAAAGGCGTGTGTCCCGACTTCGTCAACAATCGCTGAATACCGATCACGGGATCGATACTTGAATCCGCCGATTCAATGCACAGAATCCATCGATCCTCAAGAATCTCCAAGGCCTTGGTCACCGACTTGTGATTGACTCCGAGATCAGCCGCAAGTTGATGAATTCCCGGGAGCTCAATGACAAACCCTTTCGCTCAATCGCGTCGCGGGGGAACTCGGCCACTTAGACCGGAGCTGGCTTCACTGAAAACCAAGGAATCTTCACACCCCACAGGATCATTTAAAAACCAACACTGCGGGACGAACTTTGCGGCATGCCACTTCTGGTCGGGAAGCCTTCCAAATGTATCCAATCCCTGTTATCCAATAATTATGATGATCAATCCAAAAAATATCTCCCGAAATACACTCGCGCTCCCCGCCCTCCTCGTTACGTCACAGACCGCACCTGGGGCCATCTTTTTCTTCAGGCCCGACACTGCCGGAAATGATAACACCGTTCCCAGAGCCTATCGGGATTCCTGATAGGCTCTCTTTCTGCTGAATGTATCCCAAAAACCCAACATCAATTAATATGACTACTAAAATATCAAGAAACGGAATCGGCCTCGCAGCAGCGTTGTCGACAATTATCGTCCTTTTCGACACGGCACCAGCAGCAGTGTTCGCCTTTAAAATAGACAATGCTGCAACGAACGGAGGAGCCCCCGATGACGATGGACAGTCATTCCAGCAACTCTGGACCAACCCCGTGAACTGGACCCTGGTCAGTGGTGAAGATGACGGCCTCAACGGATTCCCCGATGGTGAAGACACCTTCACGATCGACCGGCGTTCCTTGATCAACAACTCCACCAGATTGACCAACGAGGGCGTCACCATCGGCACCATTGCCAAAATTACCGGGACCGGCACAGGCAACCAGGATATCGTCTTCAAACATGGCGGCGACAATACGATCGTGGACCTGAACCTCCTGGAGTCTCCATTACCATTCCATATCCGCCAGGAAAGAGACCGAAGCCTCACGATCGAGGGAATCGTAAGCGGGCCCGGAAGCCTCCTTCTTTCACGCAGTGGCGGCTTTTCTGATGGTGTCGACGAAGATGAACTCATCATTATTACCGGCGATGCCCCAAACACGATCACCGGAGATATCAGGCTCTTCAATGACAATCGCAACGCAGACAATCCACAACCAAGTTACTGGGTTGCCGATAAAGTGGGGGCATTTGGTCAGGCTCCGCAACTGACGCTTGAGGGTCGCCCGGGACTCGGCGGAGGTATCGCCTCGCTTCGAATCACGGCCAACGCAATCGGCGGAGAAGGTGCCATCGACGACGATGCCACAGCCGTTTTCATCGGAGCCAAAGGTGTTTTCAACATGGACACCGGAGTCAACGAGTTCATCGGTGAAGGGCTGCTGCAAATCGATATCGAAGGCACCGGCACCTACACTCCGGTTCCAAATAGCACTTACACCAACGCAGAAGACTGGATCATTGGTGAAGGCACTGTCACCGTGGGTGCTCCCACCGTAGATCTCGCCATAACCGCGATTGACTACACCACTGATGTTAATGGCACTACATTAAGTCTAACCTGGAACTCAGCTCCGGGTCGCATTTACGCGGTCCGATACTCCACCGATTTGGAGAACTGGGATTTCGATCTCGACGACGGTATCATTGGCGAAGCCGGTGAATCGACTACGTTTGAGGTCAATCTTGCCGACTTCCCGGAAATGGCAGCCGAGAGCAAGGTCTTCTTCCGCGTCGAGGAAGCGATCTCGGTCGGTCAGTAAAATTTCCCTGGCATAATCCAAGACAGCCCGTTTCATATCGTGTGGAGCGAGCTTCTTTGATTATCAGGAATCCGTCCAATCAACCCAGTCGGCATCGGTCAAAACCTCTCCGATAATCGGAACCGAACAAAGCTCCTCCAGAATCGCCCGATTGGTTGTCGCAGCGACATCATGTTCTGCTTCGAGGTGATTGAGAATCACACCCACGCATTCCAGCCCCGCCGCTTGAATCGCCTTCACGGTCAGCAGGGTGTGATTGATCGTCCCCAGCCAATTGGCCGCCACGACCAGAACCGGAAACCCCAACGCCTTAGCATAATCTGGAAAACCAAAGCCCTCCCCCATCGGGACCTCCCACCCGCCCACGCCCTCGACCAGGGTGAAGTCGTGGGCATCTCGTACTTTATGAACATACTCCACCAAGGGTGCTACCTCGAGCGCTGATCCCTCAATCCTGGAGGCCACAAGCGGAGCGACCGGCGTGCGATACCACCAAGGATTGATCACATCGAGATCCATGGTTCCCCCGCTCGCTTCCCAAAGCCGCTCGGCATCCTCACGCGAACCACTTAGCACGGGCTTCAAACCGACGGCTTCAACTCCTTTTTTTCGCAACTCCTCAACGATAAGAGACGACACCCAGGTTTTGCCAATCCCGGTGTCGGTCCCGGTCACGAGTAGTCCGCTCCACTGCCTAAGATTCACGGAGTCAATTGTTCCATGGGGGGGGTGGTGGAGGAATCCTCGTTACGCTGAAGATGGAGATCAATCAGATATCTGATCGCGATCGCCAGAGCCAGAGCGGCAATTTTCACCGTCCAATTTTTCAGGAGCCATTTCTTTATGTATTTCGCCATTGATTAGAAAAATTTCGTCTAGTTTTTCCCGGAAGTCATCTTCGGAAAGGTTTCGGTGGATGCTGCCTTCCACTACGATCGAGATTGCACCCGTTTCCTCGCTAACGATCACCACAACCGCATCGGTCTCTTCGGTGATCCCAAATCCGGCACGATGCCGAAGCCCCAACGAGCGATCTGACAACTGCTTCTGACTGACAGGGAAAATGCACGAAGCGGAAGCAATCCGTTCTTTCTTTAAAATCATCCCACCATCATGCAACGCAGTTTTGGGATGAAAAATTGTCACAACCAACTCCACGGAAAGCACACTGTCGATCGTCACCCCGGTGCTTTCGTATTCATCAAGGCCAATGCCCCTCTCAATCGCAAAAAGGGCTCCAAAGCGCTTCTTGGAAAGCCTCATCACAGCTTCGGTGAGAGTCTCAAGAAAGACTTTCTGCTGGCTGGTCGAAAAGGAAAATAGATTTGCGCTGCCCAGTCTGGCCAAACCATTCCGGAGTTCGGGCTGGAAGATAATCAAAAGAGCAAAGGCCAAGATGGCGGCGGCGCTTTTAATGATCCATTCAATCACCTTGAGATCAAGAATCTGCGAAGCCAGTGTCATCAGAATAATTACCACGGTCAGCCCAACCAGGATACGTGCCCCGCGGGTTGCCCGGAAAATCCGGTAAGTCTGATAGATGAGAATCCAGAGCACCAGGACCTCAACCCCGGCACGCCAATTATCTTTAAAAAATTCGATCAGATCCACGACGATTATTGTTACAAGTCTAGCGTCCCTTCAGCTTTCTGGCCATATCTGGACCAAGATTAAAATACAAAGTATCTGAAGCCTTTGGCTTCATTCCATTCTTTGCCTGATCTTCATCAACTTGATACTCCAAGGGCTTCAGGGGTTTCTGGCCATTCACTTCCGACATTAGATAAACCCGAATTGTGATGGGAGCGTTGGGATCCCCGCCTGGGATATCCTTGATGGAAAATTGTAACTCATTCATCCCGGCATTCGCACCACCAATGATAACATCAGCACGCTTGGTATTTTGGAAAGTGTGCCTCGACTTTTTATTGATCAAAAGTTTCACCTCTCGACCGGGACAATAAACATAGGCCTTGGCAATGTATTTGGCTGGCCCACGAATCGCAAATGGCGCCGCCTCGGGAACTCCGTCCGGGAAAAAATCCTTCCCATCGAGAAATTTCTTGTTGCCCGCCGCGAGTTGCTTCCGAACATCTGGGAGCGCCCCCAGATTCACGAACTCACCGCCGTGATACTTCCATCCGGTTCCTTCCTGGATGTACGAGATGACAAAGAGGTTGTCGGTGGGTTCTCCACCAACGCCAAAGTCCACCTTGCCGAAGTAGGTCGCCTTGGCGGTCCGGCCTTGCACCCGAACCCTCATCGCATGGAGCTTCGAAATGTCAGGAGGAGCGATCGGCGAGGCGAAGACGGTTTGCGGAAACGGGCGGCGCTCGCTCCAAATCCGGTTACGCACCTTGATTTGCTTCGTCGTGGAAGTGCTGCGTTTCCACAAAGTAGCATCCTTACGGACCATGGCGGCACACCAGTTATTATAAACACTCCGCAATTCCGCCACCGTCTGCGCGCCATTTGCATCCTGCGCATGTGCCGGAACAGCCATTGTGAGCAGTCCAAGAACCAAAATCAGTCGTTTCATGGAGAAACTATGGACAATTGGACCTACATTTGGAAAAGCTTTTCTACGCCAACATTGTTTGCCCACTAGAACACCCATGAAGAATCTCCCCAAGTCACCCATGTTCGGTGAAGTCCGGAACAAGGAACTCCTCTCTTCAGCAAACACCTACATCTACCGCCAGACCCCGGCTGGTGACCTGCATGCCCACTTTTTTTTCCCTTACAATTTTGACTATCAACGCGATCGATGCCCGGCCGTCGTCTTCTTTCACGGCGGACTCTGGGACATTTCCGCCCCCACCCAGTTTGTTCCCCATTGCCATCACTTCGCGTCACGCGGGATGGTCGCCGTGACCGTCGAGTATCGGACAAAGGCTCTCTTCGACGGCTCGCCCGAGGAAGCGATTGCTGACGCCAAAGAGGCGCTCTCTTTTTTCAAACGGCATGCCTCCGACATGGGGATTGATGCCGACAGGATTGTCGCAGTCGGCGCCAGCGCCGGGGGCAACGCCGTTCTTTGCGCGACCCTTCACCCCCACGATGACACCCTCGGACCGTCGCCCAAGCCATGCGCAATGATTCTCTTCGGCCCCATAAGCGACACCACGCGGAAAGGGATTTGCAACGATCGCTTCGTCTCCCCGAAAGATGGTAAACTTTACAGCCCCTCCTATCGTCTTCCTCAAAAGGCTCTCCCGCCCTGCCTCATCTTTCATGCAAAGGCCGATCGCGTGGTCCCCTTCGAACTCTCCGAGCGCTTTGCCAAACGCTACCGTAAAAAGCGCAATCGTTGTGATCTCATGGAATTCGAAAATGCCGGACACACCTTTTTTAATTTCAATTCCGATGAGAAAAATTACGAGATTACCTTGCGGTCGGCTGACCACTTTCTCGTTGAACTCGGCATCATCGAGCCCGACCCTCTCGCCGATGTCATGCACTGATCTTGCACCGCACGATTTTGCTGCCATCAT
>Ga0213866_10001332_pt1 | contig 18403 bp, 16 predicted proteins | sample PICome_11_FD_160079 | JGI IMG/M metagenome (GOLD analysis project Ga0213866, IMG submission 160079) | Coastal seawater microbial communities near Pivers Island, North Carolina, United States - PICO284 | ecosystem: Environmental > Aquatic > Marine > Coastal | place: USA: North Carolina...
GCAGGCCTCTTCCCCCTCCGTCTTCCCTCCGCAAACTCCGTGTTTAAATCCACTCGCACGAACGTGCGCGAAACAAACGCAGCCCCCTAAAACCCAAGCGCCCGCGTTCACGCATCAAGCGCGAACACGGGCACATCTCATTCACAGGTCATTCGTCAATACTGACTGCGCTATGCCGCCTTGCGGATCTTCGCCGTCGCGCGCAGTCGTTGCGTAATCGAAAGGATCGCGTTGCGGCGCTTCTGCCGCGGTCGAATCGTCGTGTCTTTCTGAACGCGGTTGTCGTTTTGGCTCGCCCTGCGCAGCCGCAGGTTCGTGCGTTCGTCTTTTTGCGATTCGCGGGTAATAACAATCTGGAGGTCATCTTCAATGCTAGCGCTGCCGGTCTCCTTAGCCAGCTCACTGCGCCGAATCATCAGTAGGGATGCGTGGATTGCCGGCGTGATATTCAGGAGAGCTACCCAAACTCCCTGCCTGCCTGCAATCGACATCACCTGCCAAAGACTCGCTGCTCCTACGTTGCCAAGTCGATCGACTTTTGCAGCGTCGAGCACAAGCTCGCGGCATTCCGCGAGCCGATGCAGTACCATTTTTCGCAGCAGCCTTGCGTTGAAGGAATCCAGTTGTGATGGCAACTGGACCTCCAAGCGCCCGCCTTTGAAGTCAACACCCTGCACCCAGTGTTGTGGCTTCGGCGGATTGGCTGCGCCTGTAGCTCGTGTATCGAGACGCATGCTTCACCCTTGCTTGCGTGAGGTATCGGAACATTGCCGGGATCACCGGCGTTGGCTGGCATCGGCGCTTTGGGATGGATCGCTTGAGCCAAATCCTCGCTAGCAAGTTTGAGCGGCGCTCACATGCGCGCGCGCGTTCCTATGGAAGGAACTCGGAAGAAAGCACACTGATACATAAGGGAATTTTTATTCAGAGCCGCGAAAAAGCTCAGCGAGCGGGCAGCGTGAATCTCAAGTTGCGAGCTCATTGCAGCGCAATCGCGAGAGATTGCACAAAGCGATGCGAGCGGCGATCGAGCTAGCAGCTTGCAGATCACTGCTCAAGCCTTGCTAGCACTGGGGTTGAGCGCGATTGCCAGTGCTAGCGAGAAGTCTCTTCCTCTTTAAGCATCAACTCTGCACGCAGCAGATCGAGAGGAGTCTCAGTCAGGGAGAAATCTTTTTCGTCAATCCAGACGAAGGCCGAGCCATCTACGGCAGTGCTCGAAAAGTGAGCAGGCGAGAAAGATCGAAGAGTGAAAACTTCAAATGACGGGCAGGGAACGCCGCACTCGCCCGTTGGGAGAGCCCAAGGCGTGAGCGCAATGCCCGCGCCTTGCTCTGCGCGATCAAGCGAGAAGCATGTGCTCAAGGCCTGGCGCGTTGGGCGAAAGGCCGGCTCGATGCGCCTGAGTTCAGGCCATTGCTGGATCGTGTCGATCGCGCGATGCAAACTCGCGTAGCTCTTCATTGGTACCGATGCGCGCAGGAAGACAGCGCAGTCTCGCGGCCCAGCGCGCTTGGCAGCGTCAGCGAGCGCGCTTAGCCAGTTGCCGAGATCAACTTCGGGCACGCCGTACTCGCGCACCATGTCGAACACGCCCTGATCAGGCTCGCCGACAATCATGCGGATTTGCTCGGGCGGAGCGCACTCAAGCGCAGCTCGCACGGCGTGCTCCAAGAGGCGTACATCGCCAACTGCGAGATCGCCAGCAGCGGTCGCTTCGCCTGCAAAATGCTGGACTGGCGCGCGAGGAACCTCAACGCCGATCAGAGTCATGGGGTCTGCCATGTGAGTCTCTTCCTTTTAAGAGCGCGCTCTGAGTGCTCGCGTTCAATCAGGCTTTGGATCACCTGACGAGGTTCAACATGCCCAATGTGCAAGGCGCTGGCTTCGTCAAGCTCGGCTACTGCATCGAAGGGATCGCTCAAGCAATCACCTTTCGCGAATGCGCTTGCAGGTAAAACTGCCATGCCTGGCACGAGCTGGAAGAAGCTGCGCTCATCAAGCTCGCGCCACCCTGCGCTGTTGAGCGTAGCGGAGAAGTCCATCGTGCCCTTGCTGGCAACGAAGCTTGAGATGGGGTGATGGCGTTGCTCGACGACGCAGGCGATTCGCTTCGCGCTCGTTCGTGTCGCGTGCTCGATCAAGGCTTGAGCATCGCTCGCTTGGATGAGCGGCCATGCGGGGGAGACGAGAAGCGCGGGGGAGTCTCCGATTTCGCTCTGCTCGATGCGCTTCAATCCAGCTTGCTCGGCATGTTTGCGGCTAGCGCGGTCATCGGCGACGTAGCGTAACTCGCCATCGAGCTCACGCGCCCATGCAAGCGTGCGCTGAAACGCTGATGTTCCACCCGGGAGCGAAGCGAAGAGCGCGGCGGGTGAAATGAGCTTCGCACCGTGAGCGTCAGAGTCGAGCAGAAGGATGATGTACACGGGGATCTCGCTCTGCGTAGTGGGGAGTGGAGGGATAGCGTTCATTGGAAGAACCGGCACGAATGCCGGTTCTACTACTCACCAGGTGTACTTGCGTTCTTCTTCGATGTCGAGGCCGCCGGGCTTTTTGCCGATCGCGCTTTCGAAGGTCTTTTGTGTTTGGTCGAGCAGCTTGTCGGCGTCGAAGAGCTTGCGCACGAGCGAGAGGAGATCCCACATCTGCGTTTTGCTCGCGCCGAGATTCACCGCGCCCATCACATGGCCCTTGAGCTGAGGCTGCACGTCCATCGGGATCAGCCCAGCTACGACGCACAACTCGCGCTGCAACTCGCCGAGACCATCGCGTCCCATCACGCGGCCATAAGCGTGCGCGAGCGACCAGCGCGCGGCCTCTGCACTCGCGGCCTGGGTTTTCTCCAGCACACGCTCCGCATTCTCGCCGTAAACTTTGTTCCATAGTTCGCGGCCTTGATCGCTCAGGTCGCTCTCGCTGGTTGTAGCGAGCTTGTGAATCTCGCCGCCATCTAGAGAGACTTCAGCTTTCTCTGCCGCTTCGCGCAGCGCGAAGAGCGCGTTGAGCATGCGCGGGAAGCCGCAAAAGAGCTGGGCTTGCTCAATCACCATGCGAACTTTGTTGGGATCGATGCCCAGGCCGAGCACGAAGGTGAAGATGTTCGTGCTCTCTTTGACGTGTCCATCTGAAGTCATCGCGGCGCAAAGCGCGAGCATCGCATCTTCGCGATCAAGCTTGCCGGGATCGCCGATCAGAAAGTCGAGCGTTGCGAGCGAGAGGTGACGAGCGTAGGCCATTTCTTGAGTCCCTGAGCAACAATGGTATCCGCGTTGATGGTAGGAAAAGCAAAGAGGCGAGGCCAACTCCCTTTCAGGTGCAGGCTTCGCCCCAGCTTCAATCGCGTCGGCTACTGATCCGCGCCGAGTTCATTCAGGCGCATTGGGCGACCGGTCGTTACGTCGAAGTACTGCACGCTGATTTCCTTCGTCGCTTCCGTCAGGAACTGCACTTCCCACACGGTCACGGGAGCGCTGAGCCAGAACTCTTGCGCGATGTAGACGCCGCGCGAAGCTTCGTCGCGTACGAAACGCTTGACTGAATCAAGCTGCGAAAGATGGCAGCTTTGCAGCACAGCCGTGCCGCGACCCTCAGATGCGCGGGCGATTACTTGCGCGGGATCAGCGACCATGCCCGGCAAGCGCGTGCCGATGGGCTGGCGATTCTTCATCTCAGGCGCATCGATCGAGCCGCCAAGCGCTCCGCCATCTTCGCTGGGGAAGACGCGCACAACCCACGTCGTTGAGTTGTTGCCCAGCACGTAGCTGATGATCGGTTGCGTGTACGCGTTGTTGTCGCCGCTCGCGTTGGTGACGTTGACGCCGAAGAGATCACCGTTGAGTCCAGTCTCCTTGCGAATCACATCGAGGCTGACCGTGCCGAGAGCTGACGCTTCTTCGTCTTCAACCAAGCTCGCATAGCGCGGACCAGCCACTCCGCCGGTCTTGCCGACTTTGCGCATGATCTCGGCTTCGCGATCGGCCTTCAGCTCAGAGTCCGACTTCACCTTGTCGCCAACCTTGGGGCGAATGTCTGCGGCCTGGGCAGGCGCGGTGCGGCCTGAGAGGTCAGGCTTGATCTTGGTCGGAGCGGTCGGTTGAACCGGCGTTTCTGGCTTCTCCATTTCAATGGGAGGATCCGTGTCCTTGCTTCCCTTGGAGTCAGTCGCAGCGTCACCCGTTGAGGCGTCGGTGCTTGCGCCAGAGTCTGCGGTTGACGAGTCTTCCTTCGGATCGCTCGTGTCAGCGCCCTCGCTCATGCCAGAGGGATTCGAATCGTCGGCGTTCGTGCTGGTGTCGCTGCCCTCGCGCTTGACGGGAACTTCGACGTCGGTGCCAGTCTCGCTCGCAGCGTCTTCCTCGTTGTTGCGCTGCGCCATCGCGCGTTCTGCAGCGGCAGCGTGAGGATCAACGTAGCCGATCGAGCCATTGGAAACATCGTCGGCCTTGGCTTCCAAACCCTCTTCACCCTTGTTGGCGTCAACATCGTCGCCAGGGATCACATAGGTCACGCCAAGTCCGCCAAGCAAGACCAGGAGGACAACGCCGAGCTTTTGATTCGAAAGATTATTCATGCTGATCGTCCTTGTTCACGTCAAAGCTGCATTCCCTAGCCTTGGACGCGTTTCTCTGCTTGGCGTTCCTCGAAACCTTCCAGGAAGCGCTTGCTGTAGTTCTCCAGCGCGGAAAAGCCTGCTTCGCCGCCACTTGCGCCGATGATCCAAGTCGCTCGCTTCCCGAAAATAATTGCGGTACGCTCGCGAACAATCTGACCGGATTCGAGATGCGTGCCCGTCAAGCTCAGCTCGAACGAACGCAGACCGGCGCGTAACTGCCAGTTCCCTTCCCATGTCAGACCCTCCACAGCATACTTCGCGGCGAGCTTTTCCTCGAAGAGCGCGATCAGGTTTTGCTGCGCTTCTTCATCTCCCGGCGTTGGGTCGATAGCCAGCACGCGAAGCTCAGGCGGCATCCGAATTTGCTCAAGTTCGAGGGGCGGGCGAATGCGGAAGCCTCGCTCAATCGGATCGAAACCCCATGTTTCAGGGGGCAAAGGCATCTCGCAAGCCTGCGCATCGCTTAGCTCCGTGCGCAGTTTGGTGAGTGCCGATGCGGACTTCAGCTCAACCCCGTCGAGCACGATTTGGGCAATTTGCAGATCAGCTTCTAGGTCGTCTCGACGCGATGTGATGACCATCGTGTAGAGCCCATCGTCGCCTAGCAGCAGCCAATGCTCTTGCACGCGAGTGCCGGGCGCGCGCTCTTCGATGCGCAAACGCGTGCGCAGCCAAGGCCCGCTCGTATCAAACTCGGAGCTCGTAGGAGTTGTGAGCGTGAAGCGCGAAGCAATCTCAGCGGCGTCACCATCCTTGTTGAGCTTCGGTTTGACTTCGAGCTGCTGCTCCAAGCGCTGGCGATACTCGAAGACCCAAGGCATAAAACTCGACGAAGCATCCGAAAAACGCAGGCCATCGCGGTAAAGGTCGATCGCGCGAGACGTCGCAACATCGCGCGGCTGGATCGAGATCAGCGATCCCGAATCTGTCGGCGTGCGCTCCCACGCAAGCGGCACCTTGACGCTCAAGCGATCAAGCTCAACAAGCTGATGGGTCGGCTTGGCGGGAGTTTTACTTGCGCCATCAAGATCAGGCGTAGGTGTTGATTCGGCGTCAGTCTCGTCGCTGGAATCCGCAGCGGCATCGTGATCCGAAGCAGATGTCTTTGCAGGCTGAGCTGCGCCTTCCTCTTTAAGAGCCTTCGCTGATGCTGGCGTGGGCTTGGCTGCGAGCGCGGTGTTTTGCGCACCGCCACCTTGCTCGTCATCGGTGCTCGAACATGCGGGCAAAGCTGCGAGCGCGATGGTAGCTGCGAGGATGATGGCGGGTCGAATACTCATAGTGCTCACGAGGCTTCCAACAATCTGACTGCCCGCATGATACGCGAGGCATCGGGAAAAGCGTGCATTTCTCAGAGCTTGATCGAGGCGAGAATCTCAGCCCCTCCCGCTGCGAGCAGTTTTTGCGCGAGCGCGCGCGACGCTGCTTCGCCAGCCGCGCTGGTCCCCTCGGGCACTTGGCACTGATCGATCACCGCGTGTGTTCCATCCGGCGCGTAGACCGCTGCGTGCAGCGTGTAGCCCTGCGCATCTTTCAGCGCGCTGACGGCGACCGGGAGTTTGCAGCCGCCCTCGACTTCGGCCAGCAGCGTGCGTTCGAGATTGCAGGCTTGACCGCTGGGTGTGTGGTGAATGCTCGTGAGAATCTCTGCGACTCGAGCGTCGCCGCTGCGACCTTGCACCGCGATTGCGCCTTGGCAGCTCGCGTAGAGCCACTCGGGCGGGGCGAGCGGCACGCCCACAATCTGGTCGGCGTTCTCAATCTCGCTGAAACTCTCTAGATCGTCGCTCAACCAGCCGAGGCGCAAGAGTCCCGCCGCTGCAAGAATGATCGCGTCGTAGTGCTTGTCGGTGAGCTTGCGCAGGCGAGTGTCGACGTTGCCTCGCAGATCATCGAGCGCGAGATCGGGGCGGGCGCGCAGAGCCTGCGCTCGCCTACGCAACGAGGATGTGCCAAGCTTCGCGCCCTGCGGCAAGCACGCGAGTCCTACGCCTTGCTGCGCGATGTCCTTGCGTACGATCAGCAAGTCGCGGGTGTCTTCGCGCTCCAGCACGGCGTGAATGGCGAGATCCGCTTCCATCTCGGTCGGCAGATCCTTGAAACTGTGAACGGCGATATCGCTCGATCCATCGCGCAGACTTTGCTCAAGCTCGGCGGTGAAAAGCCCTTTGTCGCCGATCTTGGAGAGCGCCACGTCGAGCACGCGATCGCCCTTAGTCGAAATCACGTTGAGCTCAACCTGCAAGCCAGGGTGCGCTGCGATCAACTGATCGCGCACGTGTTCTGATTGCCAGAGAGCGAGCTTTGAGCCTCGCGTTGCAATGGTGAGCTTTTCCATCGTTTCTCTTTCAGTCTCTGCGCTGATCTAAGTTTCACTCATGCGATGCTGGGAGCGGGCTTTGCCAATCCAGTCCATCACGTCAACGGGGCGAAGCATAAGCTCCGCCCCGCGTGATTGCGACTCACCCAGCGCTTACTTGATGCGCTTGATGATGTGGTAGCCGAAGGGGCTCGACTGCAGATCGTATGCTGCAACGCCCACTTCACCGACCTGGAGCTTGAAGCCCACGTCGCCGAACGCTGCGACGAGACCCTTGCGCGGGAACACCTTGTTGGCGTTGTCGGGCTGGCCTTCGGTGATGATCGTGTAGACGCCAGGAACGCCTTCGCCATTGCGCTCGGCCTCAGAGAGACCGTCGTCGGTCAGCTCGCGCACGAGCGCGGTGAAGTCTTCACCAGCTTGGATGCGCTCAAAGACCTTGGCGGCTGCGGCCTTCGCTTCGTCGGCGCTGCCGTACGAGAATCCAGCAGACATCTGCTGAAGCTGGGGCGGGCCGTCGCTACGCACGCCAAGTAGGATGTGCTGCACTTCAATGCGCGTGTCGGTGACCTCTTCGCGCTTCATTACTTCTTCGATATGGGCTTCCATCACTCGTACTTTCTTTCGCATTTCTGCTGCTGCGTCGACATCTTCGAATTGGGCGAAGCTCTCGCCTTCTTTGTCGATCAGCCAAAGGTTCGGCGTGCCGGCTTCGCTGAGCTTGAACTCGCCGCGAAGGGCGCCTTCCGCGTCAACGAGCTGGAAAGCCGTGCCGCGCACAACGCCAACTTCGGCTTTAGCTTCAGCCTTCGCTTCGGCGGGTTTTTCTACGTCTTGAGCGGACACGCTAAGCGTCACCAAGTTCGCGCCAATCAGAACGCCGATGGCAACTGATGCTGCGACGCTTGGGATGAGGGTTAATGCTTTCATGCTTCCTTCCGTACTTTCATCTGCCTGTCAAAGACGCTTTCGGGCGTGCCGGAAAGAACCCCTGCGAGCGCATCGCTCCAAGAATCCTATCGAGCAAGCCCGATCCACGCTCCCCCAACGCTGGGGGAAAGCACCGCTCGGCGCCAATTTCGTGAAGCGCCGAGCGATCGAATTCGTTACTCGCTGGCTTCGCTGATTTCGCCGGCTTCCACTTCAGCGCCAGCGTCCTTCTGGAAATGCTCGCCCTTGAGCGGCCCAGCCTTCACCAATATGACGATAGAGATGATCGTCAACGCCATCAAACCATGCAGGATCTTGAACTTCTTAGCCTTCGGCGGCTCGCCACCCTTGCCCAGCTTCACGATCTCGCGGCCCATGTAGATGTCCAAGCAGACCAAGATCGTGATCAGCAAGAACTTCGCGTGGAAGGTCGCGTACCAGTAGCTCGGAATCTCAACATCGCCAGCCTGCACGCGAGGCTTCAGGTAATGCGCGACGCCAAGATCGCTCCCCGATCCAACGCCGTAGAGCATCAGCAGACCGAACACCACCGCGATCACAAGGCCCGGCAGCGTGACGAAGAAGTACATGCGCTTCTCCATCCACGAGAGGCGCTCGCGAACAGCCGCTTCCTCTTTAACGTGGTAGCCCAGCAGGCGCGAAAGATTCAGCAGCCCGCCGATGTAGATGAAGAGGCCAATCAGGTGAAAAGCCAAGAACCAGCCGTTTGGGGTCATGTCGGTTTCCTTCGATCAGATTGATTCAGCTTCGCGTGTCTCAATATTCTCATGTGCCATGTCAGCGCTGACAGCATAGCGAAGCGGGGAGCGAGAGGTAGTGTTTCGCGGCATTTCGAGTGAGGCTGGATTCACCGAGCGGAGATTGGCGCTTTGATCAGCGAGAGAGATCGTGTCGCATTCACGATCAGACTCCCATCACGCGATTCAGATCGCTATGCTTTGCCATTCGTGAACCACCAAGGAGCCAGCATGGCGCACTCGCCACTTCTGCCGACCGGCCCGATCCATCTCGCTTTGCCTTTCGGCTCGGCGCGCGATGCGATAGTGCTCAGCGCGTTGCGCGACGTGATGGGGCGCAGGCCCGGCGTGCGCCTTGGTCGCGTATTGATCTACTGCGCTGCATCTGAAGAACGCGCGCGCGCCGTGCAAGAAAGCGTGTGCGCGGAACTTGGCGTGCAGCCCGAAGGACTTTGGGGCACGATCGAAGGCGTGCTCGGCAGGCTTTCGCGCGAAGAGGGCGGCGAGCTGGAGCGTCTCGGCTCGCACCAATCCGAGCTGCTCCTGCGCGATGTCTTGAGCGATGTGCTTGGCCGCCAACCGGCGCGCGGCACGCTCGCTCAAGTCTCGGCGGCTCTCGCGCGCATTCGTCGCGCCTTAGCTCCCGCTGATCGCCTCGAAACACTCGATGCGATGATCGCCCGCAGCGAGACTGGACTCGCCAAGCGCCTCAGCACTCTGCGCGAAACGCTGGCTGGCTACGATCAGCGCTTGGCAGCGCTTGGCCGCGTTGACTTTCACGATCTGCCCTGGCGCATCGCAGAGCGCGCGCAGTCGGTTTTCGGCGCGCTGCCGATGCTGATCGTCGATGATCTCTACCGCTTCAATCCTGCGTGGCAGCATCTGCTGCAAGCTGCTTGCGAGCATGCAGAGCACTCGCTGATTCTCACTCGCGCGAGCAATAGCGCGAGCGAGACGCCAGCGCATGAAGTCGCCAGTGCGAACTTCCGCGCCTTCGCAGATCGCTACGACGCAGCACCGGACTCGCTCCGAGAGCTGGCGGTCGATGATGAAAGCGCCGTCGCCAAGCGAGCATTGCTCGACGCGAGTTCAGCAGCGCCGCTCTCCCAAGAGCACGCGCTGGCTTGCGGATTGCAGGTCAATGCCGAGCGCTCAGCTCTCGCCGAGACGCGCGCTGCGATCGCTCGCATCAAGCACCTCGTGCGCGATCAAGGCGTCGCGCTCTCGAACATCCGCGTCTGCTTCACCACGAACGAGCAGGAGGCCTTTGCGCTCCCGCACTTCGATCTAGCGGGCATCCCCTACCGCAGCGAAACGCCCGTGCCCCTCACCCGCGCGCCGAGTGTCAGCGCGGTGCTCGAACTTTATCGCGTCGCGTCACTGGGATTCGAGCGCGAGGGATTCATCGCAGCGCTGCGCTCGCCCTGGCTCGCCGGGCTGCTGAGCGTCGCCTATCGCAACGACCAGAACAAGCCTGCGCTCGATTGGAGCGTGCTGATTGGTCACCTCGCCGAAGTCGCGCGGGCCGTTCGCATCATCGGCGGCACACCCGGCCAGCGCCTGCGCGACGTCTGGCTGAAAGCGCTCAAAGACTTCCCGAGCGAGCTCGACAAGCCCGACGCTTCGCCGCGCTTGCGCCCATTCCGAGCGCTGAAGGAAAGCGTCATCCCTGCGCTGATTCAGCTCGTCGAATCGCTCGACGATTTGCTCTACGCGCGCTCAACGGAAGAGCTCCTCGACGCCATCGACCGCTTCAGCGAGCGCTGTAATCTGCGCGCTGAAATCGCGAGTGGAATCGATTCGGATGACGCCACGCTCTCCGCCATCGCTGCGTGGAACCAGCGCGCATGGCAACGCTTCGAGCGACTCACCACCGACCTGCGCGAAGGCCTCGTCCTCTCCCCCACCGCTACAGACGCGAGCTTTCCCGCCTGCACCGCAGAGCTGATCGAAGAGGTCAGCGCGCTCACCATCGAACGCTTGCGCAAGGGCGAAGGCGTGCGAATGGGCGGCCTGCTCGATGCGCGCGGGCGCCAAGTCGATCACCTGATTTTATGCGGCCTACTCGACGGCGAGTTCCCATTCCCCGATCCAGAGAATGCCTACCTCTCGCCGCGCCTGCTGAACCGATCGCACGCGCAGGGCATCAGCGATTTGGCGTGGGAAACGCTGAATGGCGACGTCGATCCGCTGGCAGGCTTTCGCCATCTTCTCGCTTGCGGCTTGATGCAGGCTCGCGAGTCGATTCATCTCAACTTCCCCGCTTTAAAGGAAGACGCAGAGCAAGCGCCTTGCCTTCCGCTGATCGAACTCTGCGAGCGGATCGAAGGCGCGAGCGAATGGCTCAAGGCGAAAGAGAGCGAAGCGAGCAGCGATGTTGAGCTCCTCTCGCAACCCGAGCTTCAGCTTGAACTTGCGCGCCGCGTGCATTCGCAGGCAAGCAGCGCAGATCCTTCGGCGCAGCTCGACACCTTGCCGCTGGCGAAATCGAAGAGCGTTGATGAACACCAAGCCTGGTTGCCGACAGCGCTGAGCGCGCTCTCGATCAATCTCGAACGCGACGATTTGCGCGTGATCGAATCGCCCTACACCGGCTGGGTCGATACGGAATCCGCTGAGCTGAACGCGCAAGCGATGAAGCGCTTTGACAATCAAACGCCGAAGTTCTCGCCCTCCGCGCTCGAAGCCTACGCGCAGTGTCCGCAGAAGTTTTGGTTCCGCTACACGCTCGGCGTGGGCGAGCCGGATCGACCTGCGCTCGACATCGGCGCGAGCGAGCGCGGCACTTTCGTTCACCTTGTGCTCGAACAATTCCTGTTGGCGATGCGCGAAGTGCTGGCGAGTGACCCGCAGTCGATCAAGCTTGCATCGTGGGCCGATGCGCCGGATGGCGACAAGCGCGAACAGCCGCTCATCAGCTTTGAGCGCTACGAGGCCTTGGCGGATCACTCCGCGCGCGAGCTGCTGCTGCAAACCTTCAAGCGCCTGCGGGCCGAGCAGCCTGTTCCAGCCGCGAGTTTTCAGCGCTGGTGTCGTCGCGTCGAAGCCAGCTTGGCGAGCGAGAAGCCAGCGATCTTCTCTGATCTCAGCGAGTTCCTGAAATGGGAGCGCGCGAATCAACAGGCAGGGCTCTTCCCCTGGCTGATGGAGTTTGAGTTTGGATTCTCGAAGGACGAACCAGACTACACGCTGCGCGACGACGCTGAGAATCCCCGCCTGCAACTGCGCGGCTCCATTGACCGAGTTGACGTACTGGTCAGTAAGGGCGAAGCGCGCGCGATGCTCATTCGCGATTACAAAACGGGAAGCTCGAAACTCGCGAGTCGCGTCTCCAGCGGCACGGCGCTTCAACTGCCGATCTATTCGCTCGCCGTGCATCATCACACGGAAGGCGTCGAAGCTGCGGGCTTCTTCTACCACAAGGTTCGCGATGAGCGCGGCTTCGTACTCGAAGCGCCACACCTCGGTGAAGGCGTCGTTCAAGCCCTGATCCAGAGCGAAGCCGTAAAACCCAAGTGGCAGGGAAACAGCGATCCGAGCGAGCTGCTGGAAGAGATCACGCCGCTACGCTTGCACCAGATTCTGGACGCCATGGAAGCCGGTCGCTTCCACCACACGCTGGTTGACGGCACTGCCTCGTGCAACTATTGCAAGTACCGTCACGCCTGCGCTGTGCGCGATGAAAAGCAGTTCGCGCACGGTCAGATCGCCCCAACGCTTCGAGAAGAGTTCGGCGTGTATGCGCCCGACCCCGCATAACTACTGGGATAGAGCCAAGGTGAACCAATGCGTAAAGCAACGCTAGCTGACAAGAATCTCGCTGCTACGAGGCTGCTCATCAATCTTGCGAGCTATCTCAAGAACCATGCTGGCGTTGAGCTTTCGCAGCTTGCAGAAGATTTCAGCATGGACGAGAGCGAGATGCGCCGCGTGCTCACCGAGGAGCTGATGGTGACCGGCATTCCGCCCTACACGCCCGCCGATTATCTCTGCGTTTTCTTTGAAGGCTCGGCGGAGAATCCGCGCGTCTATCTGCATCAGCACGAAGAGCTGCGTCACTCCGTCCGCCTCACACCCGCAGAAACGCTGGCCTTGCGCTCGATGCTCGAAATGTTTCGCGGCGCAGCGAGCGGCGACGAAGCGTCAGCCCTCGACTCGCTCGCTGCAAAGCTCAGTGATGCGATGCCCGCTGAAAGCGATGCAGTGCAAGTGAAGAAAGCGCAGGGCTTGGCAGGCAAGACGCAGACGCAACCGACGCGCGCGCTCCTGCGCAAACTCGAATCGGCGATCAGCGAGCGTTGCGTGATTCAGATCGACTACTTCAATCTGCACGCGAACGAATCGTCGACGCGATCGCTCTGGCCGCTCAGCGTGTTCGAGGAAGGCTCGCGCTTCTATCTTCTCGCGTGGTGCGAAGAGCGCGAGGATGAGCGTCGCTTCCGCCTTGATCGCATCCGCTCGCTCTCGCTGCTTGAGCGCGATTTTCCTGAGCAAGCGCGGGGCCGCAAACGCAAAGCTCCTCCCCGCGCGGCGCCCAGTTTCAGCGGCGGCAAGAACGCGAAGAAGCTGGTCGTGCGCTTTGATGCTGAAATCTCAGAGGACGTGATCAGCGAGTGGGGCAATCCACCAGCTAAGTGCGAGCTTGCCAAGGACGGCAGCGCGCTCGTCACGCTTCCGCTGCTCTCTGAAAGTTGGGCGATTAGTTGGGTGCTGGCCTTCGGCCCGCGCGCCGAGTTGGTGGAACCGATGGAGCTTCGCGCTCAAGTCGCATCGCGCATCAAAGCCATGCTTGCGCGTTGATGCCTCCACACTCGCCTTTGCTCACGCCCGCTGCGCATCAAAAGATCCGCGCAATCAGTATTAGCGCCAGCACCGTGAAAGTTATCCAAACGGTGGCAGCAGCTTTCGCAGCCACACTCTGCATACCGGTGACTTCTTGTCGGGTGATCAGCATGCGCAAGATGTAGAAGACGGCCACGCGTTGCAGAATGAGCGCCAGCACGATACCCGCTTCTTCGAGCGCTAGGACGATGACGGCCCCCGCGCTGCATCCGACGAATGCACCCGCGATCTCGATGCTGAGCGCGAGAAACGCCCCTGCGACGCCGGACTTCCAGCCGCCGCCCCCACCGATATGAAACTGTCCGCCGCCGCTCATCGTGTGCTCCTTCAGTCAGCATTCTAGCTCGGCTTAGCCCAAGAGCGACTTTGCGCTCTCGCTCGCGAAGACTGCGTTTAACAGGATCGCCTACTACGCTTGCATGGAGATCACGCTAGGGCATTTTGCCTTCAGCTTCCTCGTACTTCTGATCGAGAAGGGATGGCCGCTCCTCCGGATAGATCTCATAGCGTATCTGATCGGCGGCTAGCATCGAATAGAAGAGCGTCGCCAGGATGTAGCCGATCCAGATGCCAATCGCTGCCGCTTTCCTGCGTCCCTCGGGGAAGTTCTTGCGCAGCAGAACCTTGTGAACGGCGAACAGGATCACGCGAATGCAAAAGAGACCTGCGACGAATGAGAGCACATCAGCTCTGCTTGGCCGCGATATCTCCGGGTACAACCCGAGCGTGCCGAGAGTCGTGAAACACACGCCGCCGATCGCGCAAAGCTCGACGCCGAGCGCGTAGGCGCAGCCAAGTCCTAACGTTTTCGCTTTCTGCGCGCCGCTCACCTGCCCGTCAGCTTCGCTACTCTGCTCGTTCTCAGAGTAGAGCCTGACAAGTTCCTCTTCGCTCATGCCTGCACCTTCTCCCCACGCAGCGGGATCGGCCCGCGCTCAAGCTGCTCTTCGCTCATCAGGGGATTGCTGGCCTTCGCGGCGCGCTTCCAGTTCTCCTCAAGCCCCGGGCGGTAGAAGATGTTGTACGTGTCGAAGGGGATGATGCGGCCATCGGGATGCGCGATGTGAACGCAGCTCTTCTTCACGCTGCGCACGTCGAGGTTCCACGGGTCCATGAACTGCATGATGATCACGCGGAAGAGATTGTCGTAGCCGATCCCCTGCGGCATCTCAATGCCCGGCAAACAGCAGAGCAAATTGCCGATGCAGTTCGCGCTCGACTCCGGCGAATGCGCCGTGCTGAAGAGATCAACGACTTGCTGGCGAAGCTCCGGCACTTGCTCGTAGACGATCGTGGAGCCGCCGTGCTCCAGCAAACTGCCAGGCTCGATGTAGCGCGTGAGCGGCACAACGACGCGGCCATCTTCCAGCTTCACGCCCGCCTCGCTCGCCGGGTTATTGCGCTTCAACATGCCGAGGCTCGCAGCGATCCTTCCCTTAAAGGAAGCGCTCTCCTGCTTCGAGCCGAGTAGCTTCGCGACCTCCGGCGGCAGCTTGAGCGCGTAGCCCATCGCGATGCAATCCGGGTGGCAAGGCACCGGCACCACGTCTTCCTTGGTGAAGAGCGAGCTTTGCTCTAGAAGTTTCGTTCGCACTTCGGTGAGCGTGAGGCGATCCACCGCAGGATCAAACTTCTCGTCGACGCGCCCAGCCATCGATGTCGGCTGGAAGGTCACGCCGCGCACGGCGGGTTGTTTGATCGCATAGTCGATCAGCTCGCCAAGCTCATGATCGTTCAAGCCCTTTTGCACGGTGACTACGAGCGTCGTCGAGATGCCCAGCTCGTTTACGGTATCAATCGCTTTCATGCGAGACTCGCGCAAGTCCGCGCCCCGAAGCTCTTTGATCGGCGCTGCGTTGAGCGAATCGAACTGCAGATACAGCTCAAAGCCCGGCATGTAGGTCGCGAGCTTCTCGGCGAAGGCGCGGTCGCTTGCAAGGCGCACGCCGTTGGTGTTGACCATCAGATGCTTGATCGGGCGCGCTCGCGCTTCATCGAGAATCGTGAAGAAGTCGGGATGCAGCGTCGGCTCGCCCCCGCTGATCTGCACGATGTCCGGCTCGCCCTCATTCGCGACGACCGCATCCAGCATCGCAATCACCTGCTCCAGCGAGCGATGTTAAAGCGCGGGATCCGGCGCGGAACCCGCATAGCACACGGGGCATTCGAGATTGCAGCGGTCGGTGATCTCAACCACGGTCAGGCACGAGTGCTGCTCGTGGCCGGGGCAAAGCCCGCAGTCCATCGGACAGGAATATTCAACCTTCGTGTTGAAACGCTTCGGCACTTGGCCGGGCTTAACCGTGCGTCGCATCAAGCGCCAATACTCCGCATCGGTGGCGATCAGCACGCGCTCGTGGCCGTGCTCAGGGCAGCGTTTGTCGAGGTAGATGCGCGAGTCCTGCTCGATCACCATCGCCTCGACTTTGCGCAAACAGGTCGAGCAGATCGCGTTGGTCAGCTCGTGAAAAAGGTAGGGACGATCTGTCATGCTGATGCCTCGTTTGAGCTGAGTGGAGTTTCGATTTGCTGAGTATCGGTGGAGCTTTCGCTTTCAGCTTCGCTCGCTTCTTCGCGTGGTTTGAGTCGCCACAAGCTGATCAGTGCGATGCTGCCAGTGATCGCGCAGGCCATCTGAATCGCGGTCATTCCCGCGAAAAGCGTGGGCGTCGGTTTGATGAAGTCCACGCTGAACCGCCAGAGCAGATAGCTCGCCATGAACGCGCGGAAGAGCACGCCGCTCCGAGCTTGCGCGAATTGCGTGCGCTTGAGTCGCGTCAATGCAAACGCAAGCGTCGCGAGAAAGATGATGTCGTAGAGTTGCGTGGGATGACGCATCACGCCGTCGCCGAAATCAATCGCCCAGGGCAGCGTCGTCTCAACGCCGTAGGTTGCGTCTTCGATCCCCGTGAGGAAGCAGCCGATGCGACCAATCGCCATGCCGACTGCTAGCGGCACGACCATCACGTCGCCCGTCGACTCGCGCAATCCTGAGAAGCGCTTGGCGATTTCGACGCCGATCCAGCCGCCGATGAGACCGCCGACGATCGTCTTGCCGATCAGGAGTTGCTCAAGCCCGAGCGCGTGAATGGCATTGGTCAACCAATTCAAATGCGCGTGGTCTGGCTGCTCAGTTGAAGCAGTGTGAACGCTTTGCGCCCAGCCGAGCGACTCCGGCAAGTGCTCCAGCGTTCCCAACACGTGCGCGCCGATCGCAGCGCCCATCAGCGCTCCAGCCAGCAAACTCAAGCGTTGCAAGGGAGTTTGAGTCGAAACGCCAGCGCGTTTGCGCAGCGAAAGATAGAGCCGAAAGCCCACGAAGTACGCGAGCATCTCGAACACTGGATGCGGATGAATCCGCGCTCCGAAGATTTCGATGTAGACGGGAAAGTCCATCTCGCCCTTGTGATTCGTGCATTGGCCCTGCACGCGCACAGCATGACATGATTCGGAATCTTGCACTACGCTTTCAGCGAACGACGATTCTAACGCGCCTCGCAATGCCATCGCCTATACTCGGCGGCCAACACCTTCCATTCAAAGCCAGGGAGTCACCATGCCTCAACCAACATTCAAACGCCTAGCGCTCGCAGGATTCGCGTTGATCTTAGCCCTCGCGCTGATGCTGCAACTCGGCACGCAAGCGCCGATGCAAGCGCAAGACAGCAAGCCAGCGCGCGGCGACAAATCGAGAGCCGTCGACACCGCCAAGCCAGCAGCGCCGATCAAGAAAGTCAACGCTGGTGAGGAGATGCGCAAGCGTGCGTCGGGCTACCAGACGCCGCCGCAAGTTATCGCTGATCTGATCGACTCCGGCAGAACGCCGAGCATTTCGATCAGCCCGAACCGCGATGGCATGCTGATGCTCGATCGCCCTGCGCTTGAGAGCATCAACGATCTCGCCAGCGCTGAGCTGAAGCTCGCTGGCCTGCGCTTCAATCCCGTGACCAACGGGCCGAGCCGCAGCGCTTACAACACGGGCATCACCTACAAGTACTTGCCGCTCAACATGAACTTCGAGATTGCGCCCGGCACCAAGGGCCTGCCCGCTGAGCCCAAGCTGCGCGACGTGAGCTGGGCCGTTGGCCACACGCTTGCTGCTGCGACGCACGAGACTGAAAGTGCGATTCACCCCGTGCTGATTACGCTGCCTGAAGTCGATCCGAGCAACCCAGTACCATCGCAATCAAAGCGCGAATTCAGCGTGCGCGTGCTTGAGGATGTCTACCTCAACGCCGCGATCACCACGCCTTACGCTTTCTCGAACAGCGCCGGATTGCGGCAGCCGCGCGCGCTGATCACGCTCGAAATTCCAGAGGGCCGTGGCGCTGCACCCCGCGAAGAATCTGCGCTCCAGCCGATCGTGCAGGAAACCGGCGAGAACTCCGGCGGTGCTCGCACCTATCAGGATCTGCTCAAGTCGCCTCACGATGAAGCGCTCTTCGACTACTACGCGACTTCGCAAATCGTGGTCAACGACCTTTCACCTGATGGCCTGGTGATGCTGCGCCATAATCTCGGCGAGCCTGCGGTGATTACTTCGATTGATCCTTCGCCTGATGGCAAGTACCTGCTGGTGCAGAAGCTCAAGCGCCCCTACAGCTACACGCTTCCGGCCTCGCGTTTCCCGACGGAAATCGAAGTCTGGAGTCTGCGCGACCACTCGAAGGTCGCCACCATCGCTGACCTGCCCTTGGCCGACAACGTGCCGATTCCCTTCGGCTCCGTTCGCACCGGCGTGCGCAACGTCGAGTGGCGCGCGGATCACGGCGCGCAGCTCTCATGGGTGGAAGCGCAAGATGGCGGCGACTCCGGCAAGCCCGCCGAGATTCGCGATAGCTTCTTCCTCCTCGATGCGCCCTTCACCGGCGATGCCCGCAGGGTCTGCGATCTTGAGATGCGCTTCGGCGGGATCAATTGGGGGAACGGCGAGTACGC
>Ga0213866_10001333_pt1 | contig 18400 bp, 24 predicted proteins | sample PICome_11_FD_160079 | JGI IMG/M metagenome (GOLD analysis project Ga0213866, IMG submission 160079) | Coastal seawater microbial communities near Pivers Island, North Carolina, United States - PICO284 | ecosystem: Environmental > Aquatic > Marine > Coastal | place: USA: North Carolina...
GTCAGACAGTGCTGTTGCAAAGTCAAATGTGGTCTGAACCATGTATGGATTACGCCCACGCTGCGAGTTGCCACGTGCGGCTTGGAGAGTGTTATCACCTAGTGCCATAATCTATTCTCCTTATACCAAGCAGTACTTGGCGTTGACAAGAGCCTCTGGACGGAGAATCTTGCGGCCATACAGATGCATACCACGGACGATATCTGCAAAGCTGTCCGGGTCGCGGTAGGTTTCAGTCTTGTTGATTTGGTCAGCAGTAGCGACTGATGATGAATGACCAGCAACAATCACGCCAAAGTTGTTAGCGTTGGTTCCACCAGTTGTGGAAGGACCAGTACCAACTTTAGGCAGGTTGTTAGAAACATGGACTTTAAAGCCATGCAGGTTATTCAGAATCAGGCCGTTCTGCAGTCCAGAACCACCAAAGTCTGCGTCAAACAGACGTGAGTCTTCGTCTTTCAGCAGTTCAACGAACACTGGGTCAATGACCAACCAACGGCCCTGAGAGTCCACGTTTTGCAGGTCGAGTTGACGACCCATACGTGCAATCACAGAAAGTGGGTTAGTTGTACCAGCGGCAGTTGGAACAGCTTCTGAACCACGAGGCTTCAGACCGATACAGTTAGCAGCATTACCTGCATTGAAATCGGATGCGTTCAGCTTCATGGATGAGAGCAGTTCGTCAGAACCAGCAGTTGAAACAGCCTTTGTACCATTAACAGTAGTGTTAACAGTGTCCGGTGTGCCACTGATTGCAGACTGCTTGAAGCCTGACAGGTAGCCAAGAACATCTTGGTCAAACTGGTCAGCAAGACGGTATGCAGCACGGTTGCTTGAGAGAGACTCAAAGTTTACGTGCGAATGTGCTTCTTCAATGTCGTCAACTTTAAACGCAAAGTAGTTTGCTTTGTCAACGGTCAGTGTGAAGTCTTCATCGTCAAGGTCTTGCGGAGTAATGGTAGTACCACGCTCGTAAGCCTTAACAGTGATTTCGGGTTCCTTGATGATTTTAACTGAATCACCAAAGTTTGCGATTTCACCAAAGTAGTCGTTATTCGTAATCGCGTCACAAACAGCGGCCTTGCGGAATGCAAGCTGCACCTGTTTGGAGTAAATTACTGGGCTAAAATTGCCATTCGGCAAGTTGTTATAACCCGGCGCTCTTGGGAAAGCCATAATCCATCTCCTATTGTTTTGGATTTTTCACAGATGCAAACAGTACAATTCTTTGCAGAGGCTGTATAACGTAGGGTGTACCTTGTAAGTCAGTGGCCGCCGACATACTTAGTAGGCCATGTTATTCAGGTAATCTTGAAGATTTTTGTCGTTTGCGGATTGTTAGGTAAGCAAGGAGCGACCCTGCTTACACTACACTTGACTATAGTTATACTTATTAATAACTACTTGTCAACTCTTTTTTATCGTGCAGAACCAGATAAATCGTAGATAAACTTACCACTACGGATTGCATCCATAATCTCATCAGCATGTTTCTCGTATTCATGTGCTGACATTTTTTCTACATCTGACTCTTTCAGATACGTGGAAGCCTCATCAGTTTGCGGCTTACTTCTTTTATTTTTCGGCGCAACTGCCTCTGCTGCACCCTTATTATTCTTTTTCTTAGGTTCTTTGCTAATGCCTCTATCTGCTTTGTAGAGGTCAATTGCTCGTGCGGCTGACCTTGCATCATCGTCATTCTCGTACAGTGCGTCCTGTACCCACTTAGGTTGTTCTTCGGCCCATTCGTGAAAATCGTCACTGTCACGAATGTCATCAAAGTCTGGATGCATCTGCATTAGTGCTGCTTCTGCTTTTTCTTTTGTTGCTGAGTTTTGCATCTCATCAATTGCTTTCATTCGTTCTTCAAGAGCGATTGATTGCTCTTTCGCTTTTTTCATTGCAATTGTTTCAACAATAGCGGCTACGTCAGGATAGTCTTTTGCCCACTCTTCAATGTCCTCATCAGACTTGGGCAGTTTCATTTCTTTCTGCGTGGCATCAGCAAGTTGTCGTTTTAGTTCTGCAAGTTCAGACTTAAATTCTTCTGCTTGTTTCTGTTGATGTCGGCGTAGGTCAGAATAACGCTTTTTAAATGTTTTCTCTTCTGCGTTAGTAGGTTCAGCTTCTTGCTCTGGTGCTTCTTCTGTTTCACCATCACGTTCTTTCATTAGCTGTTCTAGTTCTTCCTCATCGCGTTTAACTCGTTCTTCTTGCGTGTAAGGTTTATTAACAAATGCCGCCTTTGGCGTAGTCTTCATTTCTTCTGCCATGATTGTATCGTTCATGTCATTCTCCTTGTTGGGGCCACTGTAGCCACTGTTGGTAGTGTGGGGAGTGAGTAGCCAACATATTGTGGATTATTTTTTAGAAGCGAGTCCACCCTTCTTCATCTTTTTAGTCTTTGGCTTTTCTTTTTCCATTAGGCCACCTTTGGCACGATATCCTCTATTTTGACCACCGACATCGCTACTACCCGGACCGCTAGGCGCACCACCGCCACCACCAGTAGCTGCACTGCCACCACCGCCGCCGCCACCGGGAGCGTATCCACCAAAGCCGCCACCAGCGGCTGGGCCACCACCACCAGAAGCAGGACGATATTTTGCCCTTTCAGCCGCAGCCTTTGCAGCAGCAGCTTCAGCATCACGTTGTACTTTTAAGTCCTTGCTAGGGTCGTATTGACCTAAACCTTGTTGCGCTTCAAATGGATTAATAATTTTACCTTTGGTATTAACATTGCCTTTTTTAGCTTCGTCTTTTACTGCTTCTTTTACCTCTTTTATATAGTTAGAATCGCCCATGCTTACGTTGTCTTCTTCATACTTAGCAAATTTTTTATCAATAGCATTGTCTACCATTTTACTATATAGTTCAGCACCGAACTCTTCTTTTAACGCTGCATCAGTTTTCAATTGATTTTTTGCAAAATCACTTAGGCCGCGATAGGTAAAGTCATCTCTTAATGCGCTTATTAAACCTGTAGGTACTTTGTGTCCGGTTGTAGGGTCAAACATTCCACCCTCACCATCTAGTACATATCCCATACCTGTAAGCATTCCTTTTTGCCCTTTTGCGCCAACACCTTTTGCACCCGCAAGCATAGTACCTCCGGGTATAACAAGAGAAGCTAACATACCACCAACTCCAGAGAAAGGACTGGTAAATTCTGTGTAGCCTAGTTCATTAGCTGCAGCAATTCTGCTTTTAACACGTATAGCTTTTTCTGCATCTGCTTTTCTTTGTGCCTCTATTTCTTCTCTACTCATTTTACCACTATCCATAACCATAGTAGTTTCCGGAGTAACTGCACCTGTCATAACATCTTCTGTTTTGGTTTTTTCTGGGTCGTACTTAGTATAACCTTCCGGTATAACTTCCCCCTGAACAGGTTGACCAGTAGCCTTGCTTATTTTAATCATAATTGAATTACCCTCTGCATTACGGTATTCAACCAGTTCAAAGTCTATATTTGGAACATTTTCACCTACAAACTGTTTAAAAGTAGGTATATCTTCTTGTTTGTAAATATTTGTAGGTGTATATGATTGTTGTGGTGCTTGATACTGTGCAGATGCTGCTTCTATCGGGTCAGCCGCCGTGGCCGCTGCAGCTTGGTATGGATTGTATCCTTGATAGGGTTGTTGTGCCGTTTGCGTACCATAAGCGGAAGGTATTAATGCACCATCTTGTGCATATACAACGCCACCTTGTGCAAATTCCTGAGAACTATTATCGTCTATTTCGTCTTCCATGTCAAGGTCATTAATGTCAAATGGCAAATCATCTGGCATAGTAGCTTCTTCACTATTGCCCATTTGACCCATTTGTTCCATCAACTTTAGGCCCATCTTAGCTTCCTGACGCATACGCATCAAGTTGCCTAGACCAATGTAACGTACAACATCAGCAGGAAATACAAACTCACCTTCACTAAGTTGTGCGGGAATGTCATCTCTCACTTCTTCTTGTGTAGAGCCGGGTGGCACGTCATTACCAGATACAGGGTCTATTGTGCCACCTTCATCCATAAGACCACCATCTTCAAACATGCTCATTTGTCTATCCATTGGTAATGCTCCACCTTTTGCCATAGCAAGTCCACCACTTGCAAATGCTGTAATTTTACGATATACAGGATGGATTTTATCTTTCATCCTGATTTTGCCAATCTCTTCTTGTAAATCTAGTTCACCTGTAGCCGTAGGTCGTAAACGTGGTTCTGATTTACTTTTAGGATACGTTTTTAATTCTGCGCCTTTTGAAAAATCTGTCTCTAATGTAAAATAATGTTTACCTTTATGTACAACAGATACAAGAGTATTTACACCCTCAAGTTCTTCATCCCCTACGTTATCCCATTTCCAACCTGCTTTGTTTCCTTTTTTAGTAGGTTTAATAAGATTAACAAGGATTTGTGACTTACCTTTGCCTGTAGTGCCTACCTCTGGAACATCAAGGTCAGTGACATTAAATGATGCCATAGGTCTGCCGCCTTTAACTTCCATACCCGGCACAATCTTAATATTAGCATTACCAACTTTTTTACCAGTAAGAATTTCTTTTGTAATAGGATTAACATATTCACCACCCGGTTTAAAATCAAAACCTTTTTTTGTAAGGCTTGCTTGATTAACGGGTATTACAGGAATGGCTTCAGATGTTTTATCCTGCCTTTTTTGTGCAGACATAACTTGTTTATCCATCGCTGGGTCTGCTATTTTTCCTTCCGGTGCTTGTTCATCTCTAAAGCGAGTTGGCAATTCGTCAAATTGTAACTCTGGATTTTTTAATCTATGTTCTACATTTCTAGCATCTACCTCACCACCAATAGCAGAGTATCTAGCAAATGCAGCATTATATATACTTTTCTGTAAATCTTCATCTAAGTTGTCATATGCATCTATAGCGGCATCATACCCTACTGGAGCATCAACGTCAGGTTTAAATAAATTTCTTCCTATTAATTCAGATTCTATAAATCTATCTAAATCAGCACCATAGTCCCTATCTTCAAAAAAATCAATAACATGCTGCATTTCATGTGCAAGAATAGACAAAAATTCATCTTTTTTTCTTATTGGATTTATGTAAATTGCTCTTTCAAAAGGAGCATAAAAAGCATCTGTTCTGTCAGATAAATCATACGGAAGTTTTTTTACTTCTATGCCACGTAATACTGGGTATTCTTTAAATACCTCAGATTCTTGCAAAACATCGTCCAACATAACATAATCTTTTTCTTTTGATAACTTAAAAAAAGAACCTGCAACTGTTGGGCCAGATATATCTACTGCTCTTTCTTGTATGGCATCAGATAATTTTAAATCTGTAGTGCCTATTTCGTATCTAAACTTATTGTCGGCTGGGTCTACATAAGTTCCTTTAGAATCTCTAAAGATAAACTCTTCTTTATCTGTATCTGTGTCAAAAGACTGTTCGTCTGCTTTTTTCTTTGAAGAGGCATAATCAGTATACTTTTGGTCGCTGCTAATACCTTTATCACCACCAAAAAATTTAAATGTAGTTGGACCTTTTTGAACAGACTTGGGAGGTTTAGTTATTTTAACACTCTCATCCGTAACAGTAATTAAACCACTGGTATCGTCCATACCAGATGCTGTGCGAAATAAATCGCCCGTTTGTTCAACAGCATCATCAAAACTGGCACGTAAACCTTTTCGCAATGCTCTTGCGCCCATGCCAAGCCCCGGAACTACACCTGCTGCTGTAAGAGCAGCATAACCTGCGCCAAGGCCCATGTCTTTAATGTCGCCTTCAGAATAGCCTTCTTTTACTAATTCATACGCTTTACGTAAATCTTCTGGTAAGTTATAAAGTGCAATTGCATCCCCAGTAACCGGAGCAACCTCTGCACCAAACATAGCCATCTCTTTGGCCGTAGGTACATCAGAAAGGTCAACACTTTTTACACCATACATCTCCTCGACATTTTCTGGTGTAACATCCTTTTCAGACAACATTTTTTCTGTTTGTGCTTCAGTCGATGCCAACTACTTCATCCCTTAATTGTTTTAGTCTACGTAAAACTGCTATTGCCCCCTGCTGTCTATGCAACGCAATAACATCTGTTGATTGTTCCATTACCTTGTGATGCTGCTCAATAGCATCATCTAAGTAATTATTGAACGCCTCCCATTGGCGGTTGTTGCCCACCAGCGGCTTGAGGCGGCTGAGTATTTGCTGTTTGTCCATTTCCACTAAATCCTTGTTCACCCGGTGTAGGAACTTGTCCTGTACCTATATTACCACCACCTGCGCCTGTTGGGTCCATAGCATTGCCTGTAGCCATTGCTTGTTCTGGACCTGCAGGTTGTGCAGGTGTTTGAAAGCCCTTCATAATTTCTGCTTGAAGAGCAGCTTCATCCATATTATTGGTCACTTTGTCGGGGTCTAAGTCCAGTGATGTTGCGATTTCACGAATAACATACTGAAATTTAGCAAACGGTGCTAGTGCTGGATTACTTGCCACTTGCAAGAACTGCATAAGACGTTGACTGCGTACTTCATTAGCCATAAGACTTTCTGTACCACGAGCCTTAACTTCTAAGTCGCCTTTAATTTCTGGGTCAAAATCAAACTGCATGTTAAAACGAAAGAAACCTTCGCCTAAAGGACGCAGTAGATAGTCGTCTACATTTTTTACGACAGTTTTAATGCTACCACTAGCAGCACCCATGAGCATAGAGATACCTGAAGCTGTTCTGCCAACACCAGATACGCCTGTTTGCCCATGAGCAAAGCTAGGTAAGCCTGTACTCTCGTCTGATAACTGTCGCGCTTTATCAAACAGCATCATATTTTCTTGTGACACATTAGGAAACTTTGTACCAAAGATAGCCTGACCCGGTGCGCCACCTTGTCTACGGAATATCTTACCCGGATACAATGATAGGTCTTGACCCGGTACAAGATTTGTTTCGTCAACTTCAATAACCAAATTGCCTGACAGTACAGCATTGTCCACAGCCATACGCATGAAACCATTCATCAGTGTCTGGGTGTCATCCATGTTCTCTGCAATACCCACTCCAAAGAATGAGTATGGGTTCAGTTCGTATGGCGCAGCATGGTATGGAATTTTGCTAGGCTTAAATGGATTCAAAACCATACGGATAAGTTTATCATTACAAATCCATACGTTTGCTTGTAGTTCATCAAAGTCTTTTAGTTCTTCCGGTATTTCGATATCTTGCTCTTCAAGCATGTCAATATCCACTGTACCCCAATATTCAAGTACCTCAAAGCGGTCAATAGAGGACTCAGGAGCATAATCGGATAAATCATCTTCCCAATATTTTTTAGTATAGTTTTCACCAATTTGAATTACCTCATCAATAACTTGTCCACGAAAGTATGGACGCTTCTTCAAACCACGCAATTGTGTGCGTGACATTTTATGCCGTTCAATTACGTACTGCGCTTCATCCATGCTATTCGCATCAGGGTCAGGATAAAAATTCCAAACAGATACATGTTGTACTTGCGGAATTGTTTTAAACAATGGGTCATAGTTTCCTTCCTCATCCCAATTTGCGTATTCTTTATCAACAGCAAACGGACCCTTCATAACTCCTGTGCCAAACAATGCCATTTCAAATGCAGAGTTACGCATGTGCTTGCTGGCACCAGACTCCTCAAGTTGGTCGTGAATCTTCTTCTGCATTTTTTTAGCCGCAATCATAGCTGGGCTAAAAGTAATCGCGGTAGGTGTTTTGCCCGGACCTTCTTTTAGTTTATCTTGAATAGGGTCAAGTTTATTTTGAAACACCCCAAGTTTTTCTTGTAGCGATTTTTCTGTTGCGCCGGGTGGTAAATCATTTCCATCCCCAGCAAATCCATATGGGCTAGTTGACAGTGCGGTGTCACCTCGTAGTTGCTCTGGCTCTTGCGGGTCAAAGCTAACATCACTAACAACACCCTCTGGCAGTTCAGTTGGGTCTACAGATAAAGGAAAACGCTGGTTTGCAAATAAGACATCTACAATTTGCCCATAAGCTGCCAGCGTTTTTGTTTTAGTCACCTTAATAAATACACGAGATTTTTCAGCTTCTGTAAACTGCACGTCTGGCCCATACAAGCCACGGTAGTTACGATAAGAACGTAACCAGCGGTCTTCATCTTGTTCACGATAGTCCTCTGAACGCTGATATCTTTCGTTAATAAATGGAATAATTGACGACAGTTCCGCGTCTGCAACTACAGAATCATCTGTGTCTTCCAATGCAATCGCATCGTCTTCAATCATAATATCATCTTCATCCATGATGTTTTCCTTAATATCCGAATGTGCTGTCTGCTACACGCATACCAGTGCTAGGTCTTCCCATTGGGTCGTAGTCAAATATACTAAACCTTGGTCTGGACATTATACCATACCTTAACGCATCATACAAGTGGTCTTCACTATTTGTATCAATGTCTTCTGGATTCTTTTTATCAAGCGGGATGGCTGGTAACTGTGATATGACATTTGTGCAGCTATTAAAGAATACAAGTCTAGGCTCCTCTGTAAACTCATCTACCTGTAAGCGTCTGTGTATTTCGTTCTTACCTGCTACACGACTACCCCGGCTTCTATCTGATGGACGCCAGCGGCATCCTCTACTTACCATTTGTTCCGCAAGAGACGGTCCAGTATCCCCACGCTTATGCCAAAGACTGCTATCCAACACACCATATTTAATAGTTCCATCACCCGCCTCTAAATCAAGTATCATATCTGCCAAATCTGTGGCAAGGACTTTAGAGACGTACAACTCTCTATATACCACAAGCTGCTCGTTAGGTGCGACAGCAAACCAAACAACGCCAGACTTACTGCCGTAACCATAATCGCAAGCCCTAAACTTAACCCAATTATGAGGTATATCGAAAGGCTCAACAACATGAATGTTGCGGTCAAACTCAGTAAAGGCCGCACCTTCTTTGATATCCCAATCGCCTTCAAGAAGCTGTCGTCTTTGCTGCTCTGGCATGGAGAGTAGCATTGCTTCATAGTCACCCGACTCTGCCAGATAAGGATTGTCTGATAGTCTTGCTGGGATAAACCGCCTTTTAAATAGTGACTTTCCAGCCTTTGCATGTCCTGCTGGGTATCGTAGTACTTCTCCGGTTTCACTGTCTGTTGCATCGAATGCTCTATTGTATGGTGATGGGTCAATGAACATTTTCTTTACCCAGTGATGACCTCTTCCTCCGGGGTTAGTTGTGGCTCTCATAAAGATAGGCAAGTCGGGTGCAGTGGACCGTAGACGTGACCGCATGTAATTCCATGCATATGGTGTGGCCCACTGGGTCAATTCGTCAAACCCTATCCAGCTAAATGCTAGACCCTGATAACGCAAGACATCATCATCTCTGTCGAGGTATGACATCCACAACCTTGCGCCAGATGGTGCGGTCCACTGCATCTTTCGCTCTGACCACTTAATACCGGGCCAGATTTTTGGATACAACTCCTGCGACTTGAATACCAGTTCTCTTAGTTCTTCTGTGGTATGTCGCAAGAGCAAGCCACTAAATGCGGGATGCCCCATGTAACGTAGTGGGTCTGACAGCATAGCGTAGGATTTACCTCCACCAGCACTTCCACCATATAGTACTTCTCGTTCTGCTGCAGCTAGAAAGTCAGTCTGTGGTCCGGGGTTAGGCTTAAACAGTACGTTAGCTGTTTCTTCAATTGCCTGTGTCTCGTACTCTACAGACTTTATTTCAACTGTTGGCTTTTGCGCCTGTTCTTTCTTCTTGGATGGCCTTCGCTTTGGCGATTGCCGTTTCCGCATATTCTGCCCACTTGCGGAGGCTTGCAGCTTGGTTCTTACGTTTCCGCTCATTACTTAGCCGTTTCCTTAGACCTACGTGAGATATATATCGCCCTGTCTGTGTACTAAGCCAGTTGGCTACTTCACGATAACTATACTGATTTACGTGTGACCTAGCTTTTTCTAGTAGGTCAAGTTCTATTTGCACTGGGTCAAGAATGTCGGGGTCTTGTTCGTTCTGTTTGTATCCAAAAGGTACAGTCCTAGCAATGCGAGGTATCTGTACCCATTCATTTTCTTCTTTAATGTCTGTTGGCTGCGGTAGCTTCCACTTACCTATGCTACGTGACATTTTTTCTATTACTATTCACTATTTTATGAGGCAGAAAAGAAGTCTTTATTTTTTTAGGCTTTACTGGTGGTTTAGATTTACTTTTAGGTAAGGGTCTAGTGTCTTTTTTAGCACCCATCATATCTAATACCTCATCTAATTCTTTATAATCTACAGCCATCAGTCGTCCTCCTCTACAACAGCTTGCTTCTACTCATTTGTTTTTGCGATTGTCCACTGTTGAAAGAACCATGCCGCCTTTGCGAAAATCTTGTGGTCCTGTGCGAGACTTTACCATACCGCCTTTGTTCTTTTTTTCTTTAGGGCGATATTTTTCTGGGTCTAACCCCGCTTTTGCAACAATTGACAAGTCTGCATCGTTGGCTAATTTTTTTCCATAAAAACTAGCAATGTCTTTATAGTCTGTAAACGACAAAGGTTTTGACATACTTTTTGAAGAAAAATTTTCTTTATAAGAATTATAGTCTTCTTTAGTTACAGTCTCACCTTGTTTTTCTTTATACTCTTTTTTTCTAGCTTTAATGGCTTTTTCAACAACGTCACTCATTAATCTTCCTCCTCAACCGTAGCTTTGGGTGGCATAAGCATTACACCGCCGCTTGCTTCTACCTGCATCTTTTCTGTCTTCACTAGACCTGTGCGGTCAAGCAGTTCTTTAGCGGCAACCATCTTATCACGAATGCCCAACTCTGTCGGGTCCATCAACGCACCTGCCATAGCAACTGCAGCCTGTGGTGCATTACGTGCCATGTATAGTTGTGTGGCTTCTAGTATTTCTTCTTTTAATCCTTTAACAATTTCAGATGTAGAACTTGTGTCAGCGTAACCTGCAATCTTCTTAGCTAAGATTACGCTACCCCCTGCTTCATCAAAAAGCGCATTCAAAAATACTTGTTGTTTTGCTGTTAGCTGTCTAGCCACTAAACTCTCCATGATGCATAGCATGGGCTAACTTTGTACTACGCGATTTTACCTGAACTGCCCACCTGCTGTCAAGCATTTCTTTTGCTGCAGTAGGATAATTTTCTTCGTGGATAGCTGCCCACATTTTTTTAAATTTACAAAGTCGTGGTACACCCATATTAAATGCCATGTCCATGACTACAAGTTGACGTACAGCGTCTAGCTTGTCAACGCAAGGGTGCGCTCTCACAAGTTCCTCTTCGACTATCTGCACGTCATTCCCTGCTAGATACATGGCATCAGCTTCGGAGATACCCATAGTATGAACAACTGCCATATTAGGGATATCCATCCACTCCAGTTCTGCTGGCGTAATGCCACGGTCCTCTAGGTTACGTCCAATACCAATGGTATCAATTCCTAGTGAATCTTTGTAAACTTCAAGGCGTAGACCTTCGTGTTTAATTAGTTTTTCAATAAAGTCTTCTCTACGATATTTCATTTTTCATGCCCCATCCAGACCGCAAATGCACCTGTCATGGCCCCCGTGACTACACTTACTAGTGCTGCTTGTTGACTTGTTGGTTCCGGTAGTGACATAAACCACTCCACTACCCGCCAAGCCGATAGCGACATCCCAATCATCATCAGACGGGGTAGTATCTTCCATTTTAGAAAGCGTTCCATTGTTATGTCTGCCACGGTTTATCCTCGCTTGTTCTTCTGTTGTGCGTTCATGTAAGCCCCACTTAGCCATTACTTGCACAAGTCTTCGTACTTAGTTGTGTGCAATCTATGACGAGACAAGTCACCCACATAGTCTGGAGTGATAACATGTTTAAAGATTGCGTTCAGTATGTTCTTTATCCGTATCATTTTTTACCAAAGAATTTTGTAGCAGAACGTACCCCAAAAGAAGCGGCAACGATAACGCCCAAGGAATATTGATACCATTCAGGCATCGCATTGAGTTGTGCGAATCCGTTTGCAACTACTTCCTCCATGCCCGGAATGAAGGCTAGGATAAGCGGAATTGAAAACAAAATAGTAAGCCATTCATCTTTCCATGAAGACTGACTACCTTTAGCCATCTCCAAATCCCAATCTATTTCCCCGGTCGCCTTTTTCTCCATAATAACCGCTTCAGCCTTCGCCGTTGCGACTTTAGATGCAGTCTCTGCTTTCTTAGTTTCAACCTTTCCTTCAAGCCACGTACCCGCGAGTTGAGAGATTGGTCCTATGAGTAAGTTTAACATTAGCCTCTCCGAAACTGTGCAGTCTTCTTAGCAATAGTTTTTGGCTGTTTAACAAATTGTTTACCTGCTGCTTTACCTTTTCTCTTAGCCCTAGTTGTAGCAGCATACTCTGCACTTGTCAAGGACTTTATTGCTTTTGCTGGTAAATAACGCTCACCTGTCTTTGCAGACGGTTTACCACTTTTAGTTCGCCAATCCTGTTTAGTCCAGTTTGCTAGGCTCTGCTGTGGCTTCTTCATTACTTCCTCGATTTTTTGATTGCTTCAAATGTCTCTTGCATTGTAGGTGGCTTCTCATTCTTTGGGTCATACTTGCATTGTATCTCTTTGGGAAAAAACTCATGGAAGTCTATCCATACTTGGTCTACAGTATTGTTAGCCCCCTGATATATACACACCCGTTGATTGTCTACCTTTGTACAGCCCTTGAGCCTACAGGTTACATACTCTGGGTCTGCAGCTTGGGCCACTGTACTCTTGAGAAACATTACAAATCCTACAAGCAAACCTGCACCAAGTATTAGCATCAATATCCATGCTACAATCTCTACAAACTTACGCCTACGTTGCCTTTGTTTGTACAGTGTCTCTTGGCGTTGCTTACGAATGGAACCTTCCATACGCACGAGTTCATCCCACTTGGACTTACCCATCGTCATGCCAATCCAGTTTTGTAGTTCTCTGCGTTGGCTTTCAGCCTTCTGCTTGGCTGCAAATGTCTCCATCGCTTCCTGTTCTACAGACTTACCTGCAAACAGCTTCTTAAAGATAGGCGGGTTCTTCGCCTCTTTCTCAAGCATGTCCAAGTCAGACATTGCACCCATCCAACGGGATAGGTCAGAAGCCATAGCCTCAATGTCACGGCCTACTTGAAAGCCTTTCTTGATAGCACCAAACGCCGCAGAAGCGGTTGCCATTGCACTAATCGGGTCCATTAATATATCCTTACGTTGCCGGGGTTAACGTATTTAGGAAGGCAGTATGCTGTAACTAAATTCCCTTGTTTATGTAATGTCTGTGCGTACCAGACACATTCTTGCAAATCCCTAAAGAATAAGTCTTTGCTCTCTAGTTTCTTTTCTTCTCCAATGCCTACAAATACTAATAGTAGGAATACATGTTCCATATCATTTGTAGCCACCACCTGCTGACTTGTAAGCCTTGGCAAGCATCTGGGCTTTTCTCGCCGACCACTGTCCGGGTGCGCCGCCTTTGCCACCAGCCTTAATGCGGTTAAACTGTTGCTTCCTCATTCCGGGCTTAGTATAGTTGCCAGCTTCATTAACTCTGCTTTTGCTCTTTGGCGCACCACCCGCCGCAAGTTTAACCGTTCTAGTCTGTTTCGTTTTCGTTCTAGCTTGTGTGGTTTTCTTTTTAGCGGCTGGTTTTTTAGTGACACGGTTCATCTCCTGTCTCCTATCTCGCTGGGTCAAAAAATTCTTCGCATGACGTAGTAACAACTAGCTTGCTTGCTGTATCTGCTGTGCATTTAATGATGTCACCTGCGTGTAGATACAATGGCCTGTCTACAGTAAAGATAGACTCATAAGAACCACCTGCAATAGCATGTGTAGTCAGTAAGTCATACTCTGTATTATCATCTGCATGAAAAAGGTGTAGGCTCAAAGTTACGTTACCTGTGTGGTTGTTGCTTACAAACAAGTTCTCCAAGTGTGAAGAAAAATTTGCAGGTACAGTGTACACATTCGTCTTGTTCGTTGTAGATAACGATACGACTTCAGTACGAAACTTTGAACCTGTTGCTAGTACTGGCATTACTTCTTCTTCTTAGCCATTCCACCGCGCATCATTTTTTTCTTAGCTGCCATCTTAGCCATGCCACCGCCGCGCATTCGCTTCTTGGCAACTCCTCCACGCATCATTTTTTTGGATGCTACTTTTGTCTTGCCCTTCATTTCTAAGTCTCCGTCTGTCTAGCACAAGGCTCTCAAATACGTCATCTGGAAAGTGTTTGTAGTATCCGCTCTTTTCCAGACTCAGTGCTGCATCGTCAAGCAACGATAGTCTCTGCACAAATACCATGCAGTATGTAAGGGAGTCATCGACTACCCCATCTTCGATTAGAAAGTCCAGACCAGCCTTTTCAGCGTCATAGTCTGGGTGAAACACCATCAGGTGCATATCAATGCCAGCAATAGACATCAATTCATTCATGCCGTCACACAGACCATCTAGGTACTCCATGTCTGGCATGTATTCACTAGCCCACACAACAATGTCGTAGTCGTGTGTGTCAAAGTAACGCACAGAGTTTACAAGACCTGTGATACCCGTGTTGATACTGAAGGTTACTTTATTCTCTGCCCATGCTTGTTTTGCGTAGGGGCATGGTGGCAAACCATTCAGCTTTATGTTTGGTATCTCAAGAAAGTTCTTAGACCAAGTACGTATGTCCTGTTCAACTCTATGCACGTCTGTTTACTTTTCGGCCCGTAGGAGTTCTCCTGTAGGAACGATTTGTAGAAGCACTCACAACTTTTGTTTTACCGTTTTTATCAAGAGCATTGCCATTAACGTGATGTACATCTTTGCCATCACCTTTTTTTACAAGACCTGCCCTTTCCGCTCTTCTACGTGCCAAGTTACGATTAGCACGTTTCTTTTTTACGTGTGCTTGTGAATCATACTTGTGTTCCTTTTTATAATCCCGTGGTTGTTTGGAACGGGGCTTTTTTGAAGGAGTCTTTTTTACTTTAATGATAGACATTACTTACCCGTAATTTTATTATAGGCTTCCAAACCTTTAGGTCCACTAGCTTTAAGTGCTTTCAGTCCGGGATTTTCTTTTACCGTACCACCTGCAGCATACATGTGTACCTTACCATTAGCCATACCACCACGCATCATGGCAACTTTCTTTTTCTTCGCCATGCCACCTTTGTTTTTCTCTTGAATGTTAGAAGCTGCTGCAGAACTTGCACGTCTTACGTCTTTAGAAATATCATTATTTTTTACATACTCATTAATTTCTTTGTTTAGACCCGCAACATCACCTTTATTTTTAATGGCATTATTACGTGCTACGTACAGAGAAACCAATGCACCATTTGCTTTTGAATCACCCATTATTTCTTTTTCCTTTTCAGGCTACCCTGCGTTCCACGTGCAGCAGCTTTAGCAGCGGCACTACCTGTACCACCATACAAATCCATAAGACGCTTGCGGTCAGCCGCATCCGATGGGAAGATATTACCTTTAGGACCAAAGCCTGTGTTCTTACCAGCAGTAATGTTAGTACGCTTATCACTGGCACCACCCAAAGGAGGCGTAGTACGTTTTTTCAAACCGTCCTTATCCCGATTGGTAGATGGCTTTGGCTTTTTAGTAGACTTTGGAACTTGCCTCTGCTTCTGTCTATCTGACATATCACCACTCTTGCCCCTTTTAGGAGAACGTGCTGGTGGTGTCACTTTTGACTTACCTGCCCCACCTGCTGCGGCTTTATCATCCTTACCACCAAGAACTTTACCAAGAACTCCTGCACCTCCAACAATTGCAACACCTGCAGCGATTTGCTTTGCTCTGCTAGGCTTTTTAGGTTTTGATTTAGGGAGTGAAGGTGGCTTACGTGTAGTGTCAGTGCCACGTACAGTTTTCATGCCCTTGGGTTTATCTTTAATAACACGTGTCTGTGTTACAGAGGTACCCGGCTTTTTAACTTCTGACTTAGGTTTTTTCTGGACAGCACGAGACTTTGCTGCAGACTGTCCAGCGCCACCCGCTTTAGGTGCAGATTTTTCAACTGCCTTACCTTCAATAACTTGTTTAGACGCAGGTTTTTGACGTGCCTGTGATTTAGCAACAGAAGTACCCGGTCCTTGTGCTTTAGGTGCAGGTAACTTTACTTGACCTAGTGGCTTGGCTTTTGATACTTGTTGCGCTGTAGGTTTAGCAACACGCTTTGCACCCAACTGTGCAATTTTACGTGCGGCAGCAGCAGCTAGTTTACCACCAACTGCAGCAACACGAATAAAACCGCCACCGGGAATAGCAAATAGTAGTGCGCCTTTTAGTAGTTCACCAGCAGTATCACCACCAGCCTTTTGTCTTTCAGCACCCTTAGTGCGTCTTTGTGGATTCTTAGCCATAATTGATATATTCCTTTCCTAAATTACCATTTGACTTTATGTGACCAGTATTTAGCTGATAGCTTACTGGTAGGTTTGCCCTGTGCATCGTGACGTGCATAGTAACTGCGTTTTCTTGCTTTATCCTTCGCAGTTTTAGGATTTTTGCCAGCACCTTTAACGCCCTGCTGACCAAAGCGTATAAATTTATACTTACCGCCCTCTGATGCCATCACACAGTGAGACTTCGTTGGGTGTTTAGGCGTACGTTTAGGAACATTAACTTTCGTTAATCCTTCCTCCTTCATTTTATTACGTACTCTCTCTGGTATAGCCATTATGTTGGAGTTCCCGGTGATGTACACTTCCAGCTTACAGGTACGTGTAGCGGAATGTTCTCAATAATATCTGCACTCATTTCTACGGTACGCTCATAGCACTCGTCATGCGTCTTGTACGGACCACGAGTATCTTGTGCAGGAAAACACGCACCTGTCTGATACATAACACAGACCATTATCCATGCTTCAAACATAATTAGTTACCTTCTGTCCATCCCTCTGCCCTCATTGCGTCCTCTACGTGCTTCAACGTAAATGAACGCCCGTAATGAGCCTCTACTGCTGTACGTACGTAGAAGACATCACTGTGCGGAATATGAAGTTTGTCGAGAGTGTTAGTACGAATAGCTTCGTAAAAAGCATCAAGTACATTATCTGTATATAGTTTTACGGATTTCTTTGCCATTGTCAAGAACTTTCTTTAAAGTACGGATATTGACAGTCACTTATATGTACATTTAAGTGTTTATAGCTAGTGAATTTATATTTTTAGTATTTATTCATTTAAGTGTTACATTTAAGTGTATTTAACATCTTTATTAGTAAGCATATAAATGCTCATCTAAATGTTATACATAATTATATCAAAAAATCACACTTCTGTCAAGTGTAAATAATTATCTGGTACCATCATTTTCTTACAACTGGTACCAAAACACATAATTAACTCATATAACTAACCCTACACACCTTCTCATTACCAGAAGATTTCTACAATATGCCTATTTTTTGTGCAATCGCACAATGTTTGTGCATGTACATGTATGAGTTTGTACTGTGGTTAACACTCAATTTTCCTAATCTGTGTGTTTCTGTGTATATATGTACGGATAGGGTGCTCGTGGCACCTGCGGGGGGCTTCGGTTGGCAAAATTAATGTCTTGGATTCGCCCAAAATAGCGCAAAAACGACACATACGGTCATGCGTCAAATTGTTGACGGTATTTTTTCAATCAATTCAATCACTTACAATTTTATAAAACTCATTGCCTATGAGTTGTCAATCTTTTGACACCCATAACGTCAAGATTTTGACATACCCCGTCAATGTTTTGACGCGGTGCATATCCCCATCACATAATGTGTCAATTTTTTGACACGGTCATAGGTGTGGCATATATGCAACAGTGTTGCGGTACTGTTGCAACAATGGGGCCATAAAAATAAATCAAATAAAATGAAAAAAATTTGTATTGGCCTATTGATTATCGGCAATCAATCCCCATATCTTAAACATAGCAATAATGCTATGAACTCAAAATGCGAGGATTACAAAAAATGAAACACTTCTATAAAACAGCACAATTCAAAAACACTGGCGGCAATTGGAATCAGAACAATGCGAGATTGCGCCAGCAAATTGAACGGATGGAACCAAATATTAATTGGACAGTCGTATTTAAAAAGATTGAACCCATGGTTGCCAGTGATAAATTGTCCGGTGTTGATAAATGCGTATCGCGTCCGTATCATCTCAATTATGAATTGAAACGGATTAAAGAGGCATTGAAAACTAAGCAGACGCATATTGGTACATTTCGGATTCCAATAACATCCGGACGCGGTAATAAAGTTAAACAGGCTTCGTAAACCCTCGCATGGGTAGGCCAGACGGTATTGATTTATCGTCTGGTCATCTATATATTTTTTGTGTAATACTACGGTCATGGGGGGGG
>Ga0213866_10001334_pt1 | contig 18392 bp, 17 predicted proteins | sample PICome_11_FD_160079 | JGI IMG/M metagenome (GOLD analysis project Ga0213866, IMG submission 160079) | Coastal seawater microbial communities near Pivers Island, North Carolina, United States - PICO284 | ecosystem: Environmental > Aquatic > Marine > Coastal | place: USA: North Carolina...
CGGGGCCGGAAGGGCAGTCCTCGCAACCGGGCCTTCTGGGAACCCTGCCGGCGAGCGCCCTGCCCGGAGAGGCGGGGCCCTTATTCGCCGAGGCGAAATCTCGTCTTTTGCAATTTGATTATGCGGGGGCCGAGCTGAGGTTTCGGGCATTCCTCGAGGCCTTTGGCGAAGACGCGCAGGCTGGTGAGGCGCAATACTGGCTGGGAGAGGCGCTCTACCAGCAGGAAGCTTATGCCGAGTCCGGTCAGGCCTTTACCCGTATGATCCGGGATTATCCCGATGATCCCCGAGCGCCCGAAGCGCTTGTCAAACTGGCGCGATCCATGCGCCTGGTCGGTGATACTCAGAGGGCGTGCAGCGCGCTGGACGTCCTGCCACAACGTTATCCAGGGGCTTCTGGCGTGACGCGGATCATCGCGGCAGGCGAGCGTGAGCAGTCTGCCTGCGACAGCTGAGCGCCAGCGCCCATTAGCCGGCGTAGAGGCTCTGATGGGCCCGCTGGTCGAGACCTGCAGTCCCGACCCTGAGCGTCCAATTGCGGTTGCGGTTTCGGGGGGCAGCGATTCCATGGCGCTGTTTTGGCATCTTTCAGGCTGGGCCGAGCGTGCGCGCCGGCCGCTACATGTCCTCAGTGTGGATCACGGATTGCGGGCCGAATCGACGGAGGAATGCCGGTTCGTGGCCTCTCAGAGTGCGCGGGCGGGTCATGACTGTGTTCTGCTGTCATGGGACGGGCACCAGTCCGGGCAGGCTGCGGCCAGACAGGGCCGGCACCGTTTGCTGGCCAAGGCGGCGCGGCAAGCGGGTGCTAAGGTCTTGTGTCTTGGCCATACGCTGGACGATGTTGTGGAAACCCTTTTGATGCGGCGCCGGCGTGGCGTGAAATCAGCGTCTCAGGCGGGGCCGGTCCTGGCATCAGCCTCTCCGGTCTGGCCAGATGGTCGCGGGCTGGCGATGGTTCGGCCGTTGCTCCTGTCACGCAGACTGGCGCTCAGGCACTGGCTTGAGCAGGGCGGTCGACACTGGATTGATGACCCCTCAAATGCCAACCCTGCTTATGAGCGGGCCCGCTTGCGCCAGCAGCTTTCACGGCATCCAGGCTGGCGTGAGCCGCTTGGTCGCCTAGCCTTGCTCGCTTTGCGACGACGGCATGCGGCTGGGGCGTCATTGGCGGCGGTTCTCCGGGACCGTCAGCATGTTCGGGTTGATCCGGACGGCCTGATCCGATTTGACGGAACCGGTCTGGATCACAGCCGGGCCGCCCTGGTCCTCGGTGTCCTCATCCGTGTGGCGAGTGGGGGAGACCGCCTGCCGCGACCGGCGGCGGTGTCGGAGGTTCTGGGTCGCATCGCCCGGCCCGGCGACCGGATGACGATTGGCGGTGCCTGGTTGCAGAAATCCCGTGGCGGCCTCCTGATCGGGCGGGACCCCGGGGCGGCGCGCGCCCGGCTGGTGCACGGGCTGTGGGACGGGCGCTACGAGGCGGATGCCACGGCGCCGGAACGGGTGCCGGTGGCGCCTCTTCTGCGTCAGTCTGCTCCGCCGGGCTCGGGCTGGCGTGAAGTCCTTTCGGACCGCCTCGATCACGAGGCGGCCCTGATGGATCTGTCTGGACAGCTGGCTTAGGCTGGTGTCGGGCCGACGGCCAGAACGTCTTCCACGGTCCGCAGGCCAGGTTTGGGGCTCGTCACCAGAACGGCCATATTGCCTGGAAGGTGCTGATTATCCAGCATTTTTTCATGTGCAGCTGGAATGTCAGACCAAGAGAAGACCTCCGACATGCACGGATCAATTCGCCGGTCGATCACCAGTTGATTGGCCGCCGACGCCTGCTTCAGGTTGGCAAAGTGGGAGCCCTGAACGCGCTTCTGCCGCATCCAGAGGAAGCGAGCATCCATGGTCAGGTTGAAGCCCGTGGTTCCGGCGCAGATGACAACCATGCCCCCGCGTTTGACGACAAAGACCGAGACCGGAAAGGTGCTTTCGCCAGGGTGTTCGAAGACGATGTCGACATCCTTCCGTCCAGTGATCTCCCAGATGGCTTTCCCGAATTTGCGGTTTTCACGCATGTAGTCGCCGAACTCGGGGCCGTTCACCGTAGGGAGCTGGCCCCAGCAGTTGAAATCCTTCCGGTTCAATACGCCCTTGGCGCCCATGGAGCGGACAAAATCAAATTTATCATCATTCGAGACCACGCCGATGGCATGGGCGCCGGTGACAGCACACAGCTGCACGCCGAAGCTTCCCAGACCACCTGATGCGCCCCAGACCAGAACATTGTTCCCCGGTTTTACGATGTGGGGACGATGTCCGAACAGCATGCGGTAAGCGGTGGCAAGGGTCAGCGTGTAACAGGCGCTCTCTTCCCAGGTCAGGTGCTTGGGCCGCGGCATGCACTGGCGTGCTTGGACCCGACAGAACTGGGCGAAGCTCCCGTCTGGTGTCTCGTAGCCCCAGATCCTCTGGCTCGGGGAATACATGGGATCGCCGCCATTGCATTCCTCATCGTCGCCATCGTCCTGGTTACAATGGATCACCACCTCGTCGCCAGGTTTGACCCGGGTCACTTTTCGGCCCACGGCCCAAACGATCCCTGAGGCATCGGATCCGGCGATGTGGAAGTCGGCTTTGTGAACATCGAAAGGCGAGATCGGCTCTCCGAGGCCAGCCCAGATTCCGTTATAATTGACGCCGGCGGCCATAACGAGAACCAGAACTTCATCACTGTCGATTTCCGGAACTGGGACTTGTTCAATCTGCATGGCCGTCGATGGCCGTCCATGACGCTCGCGCCGGATGGTCCAGGCGTGCATGAATTTCGGGACATGGAACTCCGGTGGAATTTCACCCACATCATAGAGATCCTTTTTTTCGCGGCTCAGGTGCTGAGTATCAGCCATGTCTTCCTCCTAACATACTAACCGCGCCACTTGCGGGCGACTTCACACTTATTGCGAACCAGATCAGAATTGTTTCAAAACCTCGGCAAGGCAAGAAAAATTGTGCATTGCAGCAATTCGGGTTAATCGGAACTGGAGCTTGGTGTTATGACGCTTGCCCCCATCATGTATCTCAATGGGCGTTTTGTGACGGCAGATCAGGCAGTCCTTTCTCCATTTGATCGCGGTTTCTTGTTCGCGCATGCCGCCTACGAGGTGACGGCGGTTCTCAATCAGAGATTGATTGACTTTCAGCCGCATGTGACCCGTTTGAGACGAACGCTTGACCAGATAGATATTCCGAACCCGTTTTCTGACGAGGCCTGGCTTGAACTTCATCAGGAATTGATATGTCGCAATGATTTCGAAGAGGGGCTTGTCTACGTGCAAGTTTCTGCGGGAAATGAGGGATACCGTGATTTTGCGGGGCCGGAACGGCTGACGCCAACCATTTTCCTGTTTGCTGACGCGCGGCCCTTGATCGGCCCGATGGCTGAGCACGGCATCTCTGCGGTCACGTTACCTGACACGCGCTGGTTGCGCCGGGATCTCAAAACCACGCAACTGTTGTCTCAGGCGCTCGCTTACCGGCAAGCGCGGGAGCGGGGGGCTGTTACAGCAATCATGTATGAACAAGGCTATGTGACGGAAGCCGCCTCTGCCAATGTCTGGATTGTGACGCCAGAGGGTCAGCTGATAACCCGTAATCTCGGCACGGAAATCTTACCCGGCATCACCAGAGCCGCTGTGACAGATCTTCTGGCGGGCGCTGATGTACCTCTGGTCGAGGCGCGGTTTAGCGTCGAGGCATTACGCAGCGCCAGTGAGGTGTTCACGAGTTCGGCCGGCGCCCTCATCGCGCCGGTGGTCTCGCTGGACGGGGTCCCCATCGGGTCCGGTCGTCCCGGGCCAGTGACCCGAAACATTCAGCGATTGTACTACGACAGGATGGGGGCGGATCTGGGTCCGCTCAGCTGGCTGTAAGGCCTAATCGTCAGGTGGAATGACCTCGCCCTCGAGTATGAAGGTGTCCGTCTCGGTACCAGGCCTGGAGTCGCCCTGAGGGCCCGCTGCCATGGTGGTGGAAACCCGCCGACGGGCCAGGCCCAGAGCCAGCGTTAGACCTGTCGGGACAAGGATCAGGCTAAGATCGAAGCCTGTGAGCTGCCGCGCCAGTTCCGTTGGCGTCACCAGCGCGGATAGAAACACGGTGATCATGAAAAGCAGACCATAGCCGAACAGTCCGAAAAAGAAGCCAGCGCGGGCTATATTCTGCTGTGCTAGCCGACCCGTCTGTGGATCTAGCATGCCCAAAAGAACCGCCTGGTCGCCCTGCGCCAGACGGCTGGCGAGCCAGTGGGCCCCGGTCGAGGCGGCTGCCAGAAGCGGCACCAGAAGAAAGCTGCGCTGCGCACCGGCCGCGACCAGAAGCGCGCACAGGAAGATGGCGCTTGAGGCGAGGCGCAGGCGGAGCGGCAAGGCAAAAGTGGTCAGCATTTTTGTCCGGTTCAGAGGATCCCTTAGGGTCACATGGTCAGGCTTTCCATCAAGGACAAGAGGTTGACGCAAAACAAACTGGCCTTGCCGCATTCGGTGAGTGCCACCATGTTGCGACGCAACAGACAGAATCCGGAGGAGCCACGATGACCGAATTCCAGCATAGCCCAGATCGTCCCTGGATCTTTCGGACATATGCCGGCCACTCGACCGCTGAAAAGTCGAATGCGTTGTACCGGACGAATCTGGCGAAGGGGCAGACCGGCCTGTCGATCGCTTTCGATCTGCCGACCCAGACCGCCTATGATTCAGATCATATCCTGGCCCGGGGGGAAGTGGGCAAGGTCGGTGTCCCGGTCTCTCACCTTGGCGATATGCGGACCCTTTTCGACGCGCTGCCTCTGGAGGACATGAACACCTCCATGACCATTAATGCACCCGCGGCCTGGATGCTGGCTTTGTATGTCGCCCTTGCGGATGAACGGGGCGATGATCGGGCCAAGCTGCGGGGCACCACGCAAAATGACATCATCAAAGAATATCTTTCGCGGGGCACCTATGTGTTTCCGCCGCAGCCCTCCATGCGCCTGATCGCCGATATGGTCAGCTGGTGCTACACAGAAGTTCCGAAATGGAACCCTTTGAATGTGTGTTCTTATCACCTGCAGGAGGCGGGGGCGACGCCGGAGCAGGAACTGGCCTATGCACTGGCCACAGCCTGTGCGGTGCTCGACGCCGTAAAGTCGGGCGGTCAGGTCCCGGATGAGGATTTTTCCCTCGTCTTCGGCCGGATCTCCTTTTTCGTGAATGCGGGGGTCCGGTTTGTCACAGAGCTTTGCAAGATGCGGGCCTTTGTCGACCTGTGGGAAGAGATCGGACGCAACCGCTATGGGGTGACCGACCCCAAGTCGCTGCGCTTTCGATATGGCGTTCAGGTCAACTCGCTCGGCCTGACGGAACAGCAGCCAGAGAACAATGTGTACCGGATCCTGATCGAGGCGCTTGCGGTGACCCTGTCCAAGCGCGCCCGCTGTCGCGCCTTGCAGCTTCCGGCCTGGAATGAGGCCCTGGGTTTGCCGCGGCCATGGGATCAGCAATGGTCCCTGCGCATGCAGCAGATCCTCGCCTTTGAAACCGACCTGCTCGAATATGAGGACCTGTTTGACGGATCTCATGTGGTGGACGCCAAAACGGAGGCCTTGAAGGATCAGGCGCGTGCTGAGCTGGCGCGTATTGACGATATGGGTGGAGCTGTCGATGCGGTCGGATACATGAAGGAAAGCCTCGTCGGGGCGCATATCGACCGGATCCGCGGGATTGAAAGTGGATCCCTGAAAGTGGTTGGTGTGAACACGCACACCACCACCGAGGAGAGCCCCCTGGGTGCAGGAAATGACGCGATACAGACGGTCGACCCGATGGTGGAACGTCAGCAGATTGATGCCCTCAAGGCCTGGCGAGGACGCCGGGATGCCGGGGCCGTCGGGGCCGCCTTGCAGGCGCTGAAAGAAGCCGCAAGTGGAACGGGGAACATCATGGAGCCGTCGATCGCGGCAGCCAAGGCCGGCGTAACGACCGGAGAATGGGGCACGGCCCTGCGTGAGGTGTTCGGGGAGTATCGTGGCCCAACCGGCGTGGCCGCTGTCATCGAGACTGGCGGAGACCTCGATATCGAGGCCACGCGGGGTCGGGTGGACGCGCTGTCGGAACGACTGGGGCGGCGGTTGAAATATGTCCTGGGCAAGCCCGGGCTTGATGGACACTCAAACGGCGCCGAGCAGATTGCCGCGCGGGCGCGGGCCTGTGGTATGGAGGTCGTGTATGACGGGATCCGGTTCACCCCGTCCGAAATCGCCGCTCAGGCAAAGGCAGCCGATGCCCATGTGGTCGGCCTGTCCATCCTGTCAGGGAGCCATCTTGATCTGGTCCGCGAGACCTTGGCGGAGATGCGCAAGGTGGGATTGGAACATGTCCCGGTGGTTGTCGGCGGCATCATTCCGTATGAGGATGAGCAAGCCCTGCGACAGATGGGGATCGGCCGGGTTTATACGCCGAAAGACTTCAAGATCACCGATATCATGGATGATGTCGTGGATGTGGTGGAAGCCGCCTGGCTGGCACCGACGGCCGCGGAGTGATCTAGGAGCAGGTAAAGAGCCGCCCGCGTTCGGTGATCAGCACGAGGGTCAGCGAGATGGCGCCCAGAACGACAAAACCGTTCAAGACGGGTATGACGCTTCCGTCGAAGCGGCTGGCGACCAGATAGCCGAACAGGCTGGAGACCGTGCTCGTGGCAAACCCATAGGCCGCGCTTGCGGTTCCTGCGATGCGCCCCAGCGGTTCCAGGGCGATGGCGGAAAAGTTGGACCCCATCATGCCGAAACAGGCAAAGGTCAGGCAAAAGAGCGGGTAAAACAGCATCAGCTGCTCCCCGCCCATCTGCATAGCGAGACTGTTGGTCAGCGCCAGAAGCGTGAAACCGATCAGAACGATGTGGCTGATCCGACGCATGCCGAAACGTTCCACGATTCGCGCATTGATGAAGTTTGCGACGGCGAGACTGGCGGCAATGCCCGCGAACCACAGGGCGAAGCTTTCGCCCTTATCGAAGACTCCCCTGAAAATCTGTTCCGAGGCAGCGATAAAGGCAAACAGAGACCCGAAAATGACTCCGCTGGCTGACATGTAGCCAAGTGTCTCCCGGGTTGTCAGGACCTGCCTGTAAGCCAGGCTGGTCTGGCGCACCGACAAGGGCTGTCTGGCCTCTTCTGGCTGGGTTTCTGGCAGCCGGATCTGGACCCAGACCAGCAGCATCAATCCGCCCACACACAAGACGCCGAAAGTCCATTGCCAGGGGGCCACCAGCAGGATGGCCGCGCCGATGGTCGGGGCGAAGATGGGAACGGCCATGAACACCGTCATGACCAGCGACATGACCCGCGCCATGGCGCGGCCGGCCATGAGATCGCGGACGATGGCAGCGGCAATCACGCGCACGCCGGCGGCAAAGACCCCTTGCAGGAAACGCATGGCCAGCAGGACACTAAAGGCGGATGTCATCATGCAGAAAAGTCCGGCCAGTATATAGCCAAGAATACACAGCTGGAGCAGACCCTTGCGGCCATATCGATCCGAAATTGGGCCAAAGAAGAGCTGCGGGATGCCGAAGCCAAAGATGTAGGCGAAGATCACCCATTGCTGATCATTGGCTTCCTGCAGCGAATAATGGCTGGAGATCTCACTCAGCGCGGGCAGCATGATATCGATTGCCAGCGCATTGAGGGCCATCAGGCTGGCGATCATGGGCACGAACTCCCAGATCGGCATCGGCAGCGTGTCCTGGCCTTTCGAGCTGTGTGTCATGGATCTCTTCCAGCATGAACGGGCGCCACACATGGACCTGCGGCTCCGTTTCGGCAAGAGCGGTTCTGGCTTGCCGTCGGGTCCGCGTCCCGGTTCCCTCCTGTGGAATGGGGGTCTTTGCAGAGGGGTCCGGCTTGGTTAGACCGCCTTCACCAACAGGCCGGGCCGGGACCCGGCAAAGGAAGAAGCTGTGTCAGACCTTCAACATCCTGCCCTGAAATCATTTGGACGGCGCGGTGGCCGGCCCTTGTCGGCACGCCAGATCCATCTAATGGAGACGCTGCTGCCGCAGCGGCGTGTCCCCTTGCCGGACACCGGGCTTCTGGATCCGCGTGACCTGAGACCGGGCGGAGGTGAAGTCTGGTTCGAGATAGGGTTTGGAGGAGGTGAGCACCCTATCGGGCAGGCGCTGAGAAGGCCCGACGTGACCCTGCTCGCAAGCGAGGTTTTTCAGGAAGGCCTCGCCAAATGCCTTGGCCTCATCGACGATCACGGCGTGTCGAATCTTTTTGTCTGGGACGAGGATGCACGGGGGCTGGCCGAGCGGCTCTGCCCAGCCAGCCTTGACCGGGTCTTTATCCTATTTCCCGACCCCTGGCCCAAGGCGCGCCATCGCAAGCGGCGCCTTGTTCAGCCTGACTTCCTTGATCTGCTGGCCCGGATTGTCCGCCCCGGCGGTCAGGTCCGCTTTGCCACAGATGTCCGCGACTATGCCGATGAGGCGCTCGTTCACTTCGTCAATCATACCGGCTTCAAATGGACGGCGCAAAAGGCTCACAACTGGCGCGAGCGCCCGATGGATCACATTGCAACCCGTTATGAGCGGAAGAATATTGGGGATATCGCGCCTGTCTGGTATGACTTTGAGCGCTGCTGAGCCCTGCCTGAATTGCTTGACGTAAGCGTCTTCATGTGGCTGTAACAGGTCTCGAATACGGCAGGTCTGCCCCGACAGAACCCCGCCTTTGGTGTCCTAGAGTGACGAACCCCCCCGTAATCGAGAGCCCGTAGCTCTGCATTGGGCAGACACAGCGCGGGGGAATAAAGAATTGAAAGGGTTTCGCCAATGGCGACCGGAAAAGTAAAGTGGTTCAATGCCACAAAAGGATTTGGTTTCATCGTTCCCGACGAGGGCGGAAAAGATGTGTTCGTGCACATTTCTGCCGTTGAGCGTTCGGGTCTCAAGGGTCTCGCCGACGACCAGCCGATCGAATATGAGCTTTATCACGACGAACGCCGTAACAAGACATCTGCAGTGGATCTGAAGCTGCTCTAGACTCTTCACCGTTTTGGGCGTAAGAAGCGGCCAAGTCGAAAGTTTATCGGCGGCGGTTCCGGAAGGAGCCGCCGCTTTTCTTTGTCCGAAGGTCTGTCCCTTGATTGCCGCATCCATTCAGGAGCAAAGCATTCTCAAATTGTCCGAGCCGCTTGCCAGCGAGCTCGGCCTCGAGATCGTGCGTGTGCGGATCATGGGCGGGAAGCGGCCGGTCTTGCAGATCATGATTGATCGGGAAGGCGGGGCGCCCAGCGATGTGGAAGACTGTGCCGTCTTCTCGAGACAGTTCTCGGCCATCATGGATGCCGAAGACCCCATCAGCGATCCGTATCGCCTCGAAGTGTCCACGCCGGGGATCGACCGACCGCTGACCCGGCCGGGAGATTTCGCCCGCTGGGTCGGGCACCTCGCCAAAGTCGAGCTGGCCATGCCCGTCGACGGGCGCCGGCGCTTCCAGGGCGTGATCGAAAAAGAAGATGAGGACGGTATAACGCTCCTTCTGGGTGATGATAGCGCCCTGGTTGCCAGTCTGCACGAAATGACAAAGGCCAGCCTGATCCTGACCGACGACCTGATTGAGGCAGCCCAGAAGGTCGGGGGACTCCCGCCTCAGCCGGGCGACCCTGATTTTGACGGTTTCGAGTCAGAAGATGACGAAACTGACCCCTTTAACCCGAACCCAGAAAGTGGAGCCTGAGGCCATGAGCACTGTTGGCGTTTCAGCAAACCGGCTTGAAATCATGCAGATCGCGAAAGCGGTTGCGGAGGAAAAGGCCATTGACCGCGCGATCGTTATCGAAGCGATGGAGGAGGCCATACAGCGTGCGGCCAAGTCCCGTTATGGTCAGGAACATGACATTCGCGCTGTGATTGATCATGAGACCGGGGAACAGAGCCTCTGGCGTGTCCAGACGGTCATTGCCGATGAGGAACTGGACGAGCCGGCGGTTCAGATCGCACTGAGCGACGCCAAGAAGATCGATGCCGCGCTGGAGGTCGGCGACGAGATCAAGGAAGAGCTTCCGCCCTTTGATTTTGGACGTGTCGCGGCCCAGACCGCAAAGCAGGTCATCATGCAGAAGGTCCGCGATGCGGAACGCGAACGCCAGTTCAATGAATACAAGGACCGCGAAGGCGAAATCATCAATGGCATCGTGAAGCGTGTTGAATACGGCCATGTGATTGTTGATCTTGGGCGCGCGGAAGGCATCATCCGCCGCAATGACGGTATTCCGCGGGAGAATTTCCAGCCCAATGACCGGGTCCGCGCCTATCTGTACAAGGTTAGCCGGGAGGTCAAAGGACCGCAAATCTTCCTGTCGCGGGCACATCCCGACTTCATGATCAAGCTCTTCGCCGCAGAGGTTCCGGAAGTTTATGAGGGTGTGATCGAGATCAAGTCCTGCTCCCGTGATCCGGGCTCAAGAGCCAAGATCGGGGTGTTCTCCAATGACAGTTCAATCGACCCTGTTGGCGCCTGTGTGGGCATGCGGGGGGCCCGTGTACAGGCTGTTGTGGGTGAATTGTCGGGCGAAAAAATCGATATTATCCCGTGGAACTTTGACGATGCCACCTTTATCGTGAACGCCCTGCAGCCCGCTGAGGTCTCGAAAGTTGTCCTCGACGAGGATGAGCATCGCGTGGAAGTTGTCGTGGCCGACGACCAGTTCCCTCTGGCCATTGGCCGGCGCGGGCAGAATGTCCGTCTGGCGTCCCAGCTGACGGGCTGGCAGATCGACCTCGTGACGGAAAGCGACGATTCCGAGCGCTATCAGCGCGAGTTCCAGGCGCGCACAGAACTCTTCATGACGGCGCTTGATGCGGATGAGACCCTGGCCCAGCTTCTGGCCTCTGAAGGGTTTGAGACGGTCGAGGAGATCGCCTATGTGGCGGCCGAAGACTTTATGCAGATCGAAGGGTTCGATGAGGAAGTGGCCGCGGAGATCCAGGAACGGGCCCGCGAATATCTCGAACGGCTTGCCGAGCAGCTGAACGCACAGCGCCTTGAGCTTGGCGTTGAGGACGATGTCATGGACCTTGACGGCATGAGCCCGGCCTTCGCCGTCAAGCTTGGCGAGAATGACGTGAAATCCGTCGAGGATGTTGCCGGTCTTGTGCCGGACGATCTGACCGGATGGCGCGAAAATGGGCCGGACGGAAAGCCGGTTTGGCAGGATGGTATTCTGAAGAAAGGCGAAATGCGCAAGGATGACGCCCAGCTCTTCATCATGCGCGCCCGTGTTCAGGTCGGTTGGGTTGAACCCGAGGCGCTGGAGCAGATGGAGGCCGAAATGGCAGCAGATGCGCTGGGTGAGGAAATGGATCTTACCGAGGAAGAGCGTGCGCTCCTCGCACTCGGTGAGCTTGGAAAGACGTCAGACAGAGCAGGGGAAGCGGTTGCGTCCGACGACCTCGATCTGAATGAGGACGAGCTGATGTTCGATCTCGATGAACTTGCTGCGGAAGATGGAACCGTGGCGGAGGGCGGCGATGATGCCGCAGACGAAGAATGATCCCGAACCGCGCCGGGTAGCGGCGCGCGAGACCCGGCGTGCAGGCGGACCGGTCCGCCAGTGTGCTGTGAGTCGGGAGCGCCTGCCCCAGGCGCGCATGGTGCGTATTGTGCGCAGCCCTGACGGGCTGGCCGTGCCGGATGTGGCCGGTGACCTTCCCGGCCGGGGCATGTGGGTTCAGGCGACCCGCGAGGCGGTGGACGCGGCGATTGAGAAAAGGGTCTTCGGCCAGGCCTTTAAGGCGGCGACGCAGCCTATGGAGGGCCTGGTGGACGCCATCGAGGCGCAGCTGGTGCAGCGTTGCATCGGCTTGATCGGAATGGCGCGACGGGGCGGAAATGCAGTGACCGGGTTTGACCAGGTGCGGGCATCCCTTCGTAAACGGCCTCCCGGATGGGTGCTGGAGGCGAGTGACGGCGCCGCCGACGGCCGCAACAAGGTTCAGTTTCTGGCCAAAGCCCTGTATGGCAGGGTCAATCTGGCCGGCGCCTTGTCTTCTGCTGAATTGGGCATGGCCTTTGGGCGCCCCTCTGTGGTACACGCCCTGCTTGGAGACCAGCCGGTCGCAAACGCGTTCGGTCTGGCCTATCGCAGGCTGACGGGATTCAGGGCCGCGCCGGAAAGAACATGGTTTGCCGACAGGCGATCGAAGCACTAAAGCGTTGGGTTAACCGGCGGCGAGACAAGAGTTGGAATCAGGATACGCATGAGCGATACGAAAGATACAGGCAAACCGGGCGGTCGAAAGCCTCTGACAGTGTCCCGCACCGGCAGCTCCGGCACGGTGAAGCAGACCTTCAGCCATGGCCGGTCGAAGCAGGTTGTCGTGGAAACCAAGAAACGCCGGACCGTCGGCGCGCCTGCGCCCAAGTCCGGCAGCGGTGCGGCTGCTAAAGCCGCTGCCGCAGGCAAGCCGGTGTCAAAGCTGGCAGCGGCCGCGGCCAAGCTCGGGATCACGGAAGAAGAGCTGATCGCCCGCCAGAAAGTCCTTCTGCAGCGCCGGGCGGCGGAAGAAAAACGCAAGGCGGAGACAGAGAAACAACAAGCCCGCACCGACCGGTTGCGGGACGAGCAGGAAAAAAAGGTTCAGGCGGACAAGGAACGCGAAGCCGCAGAGGTCCGGCGCAAAGAGGAAGAAGCCGCGCGTCTGAAAGCGGAAGAGGAGGCCCGCAGGGCCGAAAAATCGGCGTCATCGAAGCGGAGTGCAACCGGCCGCGCCGACGCTCCAAAGGTTCCGGATCAGGCAGATATTGAGGCCGCGGCCAGCAGTGCCGGGGGCCGTGTGAAGCGGGGGAAAACGCGGGAAGAGCGCCCTCGTCAGGACAGCAGCGGCGGCCGGTCACGCGGGGATAGTGACAAACGTCGCCGCGGCAAGCTGACCATCGCGTCGGCGCTGGGGGATGATGGTGACCGGCAGCGGTCGCTGGCCTCTGTTCGCCGGGCGCGGGAGCGCGAGCGGGAACGCCGGACAGGGTCTGAACAGACCGAGAAAGTGTCGATTGAGGTCACGCTTCCGGAAACGATCACGCTCCAGGACCTGGCCGGTCGGATGAATGAGCGCGTGGCGGCTGTGGTCAAATTTATGATGGGCCAGGGCGAGATGATGCGGGCCAACGATATTGTCGACGCCGATACGGCCGAACTGATCGCTGCCGAATTCGGGCATACGGTGAAACGGGTGTCAGAGGCGGATGTTGAGATTGGTCTCGACGGTGAAGACGACAGGCCCGAGGACATGGTGGGGCGACCGCCGATTGTCACCATTATGGGCCATGTTGATCATGGCAAGACCTCCCTTCTTGATGCGCTGCGATCAACCGACGTGGTGTCCGGTGAGGCGGGCGGCATTACCCAGCACATCGGGGCCTATCAGGTTCAGCTGAAGTCGGGAGACAAGATCAGCTTCCTCGATACACCCGGCCACGCCGCGTTCTCCGCCATGCGGGCGCGCGGGGCCAACGTTACAGACATTGTGGTCCTCGTTGTGGCGGCAAACGACTCCGTGATGCCTCAGACCATTGAAGCGATCAGCCATGCCAAGGCCGCCGGCGTGCCCATGATTGTTGCGGTGAACAAGATTGATCTGCCCGAGGCCGATCCGAACAAAGTGCTGACCGACCTGCTCCAGCATGATGTCCAGGTGGAGGCCATGGGGGGCGAAGTGCAGGCCGTGGAAGTCTCGGCGCTGAAGGGCAAGGGACTTGATGAGCTGACCGAAGCCATCACCTTGCAGGCCGAGCTGCTTGACCTTAAGGCCAATCCGGACCGGCATGCCGATGGGATTGTCGTGGAGTCCCAGCTCGATAAGGGCCGCGGACCCGTGGCCACCGTTCTGGTGAAACGCGGTACGCTCAAGCGGGGCGACATTGTTGTGGCCGGCGCCCACTGGGGCAAGGTGCGGGCGCTGGTGAATGAACGGAATCAGCAGATGAAAGAGGCCCTGCCCTCGACACCAGCTGAGATCCTTGGCCTTGATGGCACTCCGGAGCCGGGGGACTCGATCAATGTGGTGGACTCCGAAGCCCGGGCCCGGGAGATCACGGAATACCGCCAGCGGATGAAGCGCCAGACGCAGGGCGTGACTTCGCAGCGTACCTCCCTTGAGCAGTTCATGACCAGCCTCAAGGATGGCGCCAGCAACCTTCAGGATCTGCCCATCGTCCTCAAAGGGGACGTGCAGGGCTCGGTTGAGGCCATCAGTCAGTCTCTGGACAAGCTTGCCACAGACGAGGTCCGGGCTACTGTCGTCTATGGTGCCGCCGGCGGGATATCGGAAAGCGACATTCTGCTCGCCCAGTCTTCCGGAGCGCCGGTCTTCGCCTTTAATGTCCGAGCCAACAAGCAGGCCCGGGAACTCGCCGACCGCGAGGGCGTGGAGATCCGCTACTATTCCATCATTTACGAGCTGATCGATGATGTGAAGGCCAGCCTGTCGGGCATGCTGGCGCCAGAGAAACGCGAAACCTTCATTGGCTATGCGGATATTCTGGAAGTCTTCAACATTACCAAAGTCGGCAAGGTGGCCGGGTGTAAGGTGACCGAGGGTGTGGTTAAGCGGGGCTGCGGCGTCCGCCTGCTGCGCGAAGATGTTGTCATTCACGAGGGCAACCTCAAGACCCTGAAGCGCTTCAAGGACGAGGTTGCTGAGGTGACCAACGGCATGGAGTGCGGCATGGCGTTCGAGAAATATGATGATATTCGCGTCGGTGACCGGATCGAATGTTTCGAAATCGAAATGATTGCGCGCTCGCTTGACTAGGGGCGCCCCGGCGCAGGCTTGAAATGGAAAGAGGCGGGGTCTGACCCGTATGACGGACGCACTCACAGCTCATCCGACGGTCTGCGGCCAGCTCAATGCCGGAGAGTTGCGCCGGCTGACCGGGGCAACCCGTTCCGGTACGATCGGTCCAACCACGACATATTATGCGGGGGTCACGGCGCCCGTCATATCTGCCGGCATGGCCCTGCTTGGCGCTGAAAGCTTCCGGCGCCTTGGCCTTGACGCTGTCTGGCTGACCCTGGTGTCGGCGCTTTTTGCCGGGCTGGCCGGAATCGTCTGGTACCTGATTTTCATGCGCTGGTCTTATCGTCACAAACCCGGACGGGCGAGCGAGACGGGGACGGTCACGCTGCGGCTGGACGTGCGCGGCCTGCAGGTGGACCGCGGGGCGATCATCCAGACGCTCGGCTGGTCGGCCCTGCGGGAGGTGAAGGAGGCGCCGAAATATGTCCTGGTGTCTTTCGAGGGGGCTGATCCGCTTCTCATCCCGGACCGGTGGTTCGGACAGGACAGGGCGGCCTGTGCCGCCTTCCGAGCGCAGCTCAAGGCAAAGGACCCGGCACGATGAGCCGGAAACGTGGCCATAACAGCGCACAGGAGCCAAGCCAGCGGCAGTTGCGGGCCGGGGAACTGGTGCGCCATGCACTGGTTGATATTCTCAGCCGGGAAGACCTGCACGATCCCGATCTTCAGGGCGTGACCGTGACGGTGGGCGAGGTCCGCTGCTCGCCGGACCTGCGCCACGCGACCATTTTCTGTTCTCCGCTGGGCGATACCGACCCGGGCCGTATCGAGGCCGTGGCGAGGGGATTAAACCGGGCTTCGAAATTCCTGCGCGGGCGTCTGGGCCGGGAGATCGACATGAAGTTCACACCGGCCCTGCGGTTTGTTCCAGACCTGTCCTATGATGAGGCCAGTGCCATGGACGCGCTGTTGCGGCGCAGCGGCCTTCTGCAGGACGGCCCTGACGATACCGGGGCCCCAGACTAGGACAGGGCCCGTCGTCGTACGGGCAGGTGCGCCTTGCCCCAGTCCCGGAAGACACCCAGTGCCGGTGACAGTTCGCGCCCTTTGTCTGTGAGCTGATAGTCAAACCGGGCCGGGCGGCGCGAATAAGCGACTTTGGTCAGGATCCCCGCATCGACCAGTCTTTTCAGGCGGCTGGCGACGATATGGCGAGTGGCCCCCGTGCTGGCCGCAAATTCTCCGAAGCGGCTCTTTCCCAGAAAGCAGTCCCGCAGGATCAGCAGGGTCCAGCGGTCGCCGACCACCGACAGGGTCCGGGCGACGGGGCACCAATTCTCATCCAGATCTGTCCACTTCATCCTTGCAGCCTAGGGTGATTTGCGCAAAGTTCCAAATAAGAACAGACGAAATCAGGAGGGACAGGCATGCAGAAGACCGCTCTGGTCATCGGGGCTGGCGATGCGACAGGGGGTGCGATTGCCCGCCGGTTTGCCCGTGAGGGCTTCCATACGGTCTGCACCCGGCGCACGGCGGATGCTGTCGCGCCTCTGGTGCAGGAGATTGAGACTGCGGGCGGCCGGGCAACAGGCCTTGGGGTAGATGCCCGGGATGAAGACCAGACCACCGCCCTGTTCGACCGGATCGAGACCGAAATTGGCCCGCTCGGCGTGGTGGTGTTCAATGTCGGCGGCAATGTGTACTTCCCAATCCTCGACACAACATCGCGGGTCTATCGCAAGGTTTGGGAGATGGCGGCCTTTGCCGGTTTCCTGGCGGGACGGGAAGCGGCACGCCATATGGTCCCACGTGGTGAGGGCACGATTATTTTTACCGGGGCGACAGCGTCTTTGCGCGGCGGAAAGGGATTTTCAGCCTTTGCGGCGGCTAAATTTGCACTCCGGGCGACCGCCCAGTCCATGGCCAGGGAACTTGGGCCTCTTGGCATTCATGTGGCGCACACGATCATTGACGGGGCCATCGACACGGCGTGGATCGCCGCCAATTTCCCCGAGCGCTATAAACTCAAAGCCGAGGACGGCATTCTGGATCCCAACGCCATAGCAGAGGCTTACTGGCAGCTGCACGTCCAGCACAGGTCCGCCTGGACGCAGGAGCTGGATCTGCGCCCGTGGATGGAAACATTTTGACAGAAAACGGAGCCTGCCATGGCCAATGAACTGGAATTCTTTTTCGACTATGTCAGCCCTTACTCCCATGTCGCCAACGCGGCGGTGAAAGACGTGATCGAACGCACCGGCGCGCGGCTGATCGTGCGGCCGATGTTCCTGGGGGGTGTCATGCAGGCCACCGGCAACCGCCCCCCCGGCACGGTGGCCGCTAAGGCAGCCTATATGGGCCAGGATCTGGCGCGGTGTACCCGGCGTTACGGCATTCGCCTGACCATGAATCCCCATTTCCCCATGAACACCCGTGGCCTGACGCGGGCAACGATCGGTCTCGCCGACGACCCTGACCGCCAGCGGGCCTTCATGGATGCCTGTTTTGATCTGTGCTGGGCGCGGCAGAGCCCTATCAATCCGGCGGATCCCGAGGAGCTGTCCAGGGGCCTGTCTGACCACGGATTTGACCCCTCGGAGATCCAGGCCCTGGCCGAGGCTCCGGCCAACCGGGACGCCTTGCGCACGAATACGGAAGAGGCGGTCGAACGCGGCGTGTTTGGGTCACCGAGCTTCTTTGTCGGCGATGCGCTGTTTTTCGGTCATGATCGCCTCGATTTTGCCGAGGCGCTTCTGGCCTAGAGGTCGAAGCCTGCGGCGCGGGCGAGCTCGCGCAGCGAGGTTTCCGGACGCGGCCCGTAATGGCTGATCACCTCGGCGGCGGCGATGTGGCCGAGCTGGGCGCAATTGGCGAGGGTATAACCATTGGCAATGCCAAACAGGAAACCAGCCGCGTACTGATCCCCGGCCCCCGTTGTGTCCACGACGTCTGCCACCGGGACGGCGGGCACCGCGACCGGGTCGCCCTCACCGATCACGACAGACCCCTTTTCCCCGCGGGTGACGGCGGCAATCGCGGTGTCGGCGCGCAGGCGGTCCAGTGCGGTATCGAAGTCACGGGTGTCATACAGCGAGAGCAATTCTTCCTCATTGGCGAAGAGCAGGTCCACCTGATGGCGAACCAGCTGGCGGAAACTGTCGCGATGGCGGTCAACGCAGAACCCGTCTGACAGGGTCAGGGCGACTTTGCGTCCCGCCTTGTGGGCAATCTCGGCGGCGTGCACGAACGCGGCCTTCGCCGCATCACGATCGAACAAATAGCCTTCGAGATACAGGATCGCTCCGGCCGTCACGGTGTGGGTGTCGACATCAGAAGGTGAAAACTCCACAGAGGCCCCCAGAAAGGTGTTCATGCTGCGGGCCCCATCCGGGGTCACGAAGATAATGGAACGCGCTGTCGCTGTTCCATTGAGAAGCGGTGGGGTTGTGAAGGGCACGCCAACCCGGGCCATATCGTCCCGGAACACGCCACCGAGGCGATCATCGGCCACCTTGCCGATATAGGCCCCGCGACCGCCAAGACTGGCCAGGCCAACCACC
>Ga0213866_10001335_pt1 | contig 18388 bp, 14 predicted proteins | sample PICome_11_FD_160079 | JGI IMG/M metagenome (GOLD analysis project Ga0213866, IMG submission 160079) | Coastal seawater microbial communities near Pivers Island, North Carolina, United States - PICO284 | ecosystem: Environmental > Aquatic > Marine > Coastal | place: USA: North Carolina...
TGCAAGCGGGGTCGTTTGGATCAAACCTTCCCGCTCCCGCTCCCAAGCCGGATGGCCCTTACATGGACCTCGGCGATGGCACCTTCATGCCCATCGAAACCCCGCCGCCCCTGCCCGCTGGCTCTGGCAGCGGCTCAGGCGCTAGCTCTGGCTCTGGCTCTGGCTCAGCGGGAGCAACGCTCCCAACTCGCGGCAATGGTTCAACCGGCCCCGGCACCATAGCCCCACCACCCTTGGCAGGCGGAAGCGGCGGCTTCAACATCGATGACCAAGATTGGATGCAGGGTGTCGGTCAAGGCTACGAATTCCGCGGCGATACAGCCACGGAATCACATGACGACTCTGCTCACGAATGCACAACCTGTGGCGGAGGCGACAAGCCCACGCGCCGCCCGCCAGCGCCATCTCCGCAAAGCGCTTCAAACGAAAACATCCTCTTCAACGATGGCCCCCGCAATCTCTCCAGCCCCACCATCCAAACCCTCCCCCGCGGCATCAACCACCCTGCCCTCGGGTGGATTGGTTCTCGCGATTCTGCTCAGTCCGAGTTAGGACTCGACGGAGTAGCTGCGTCCGGTGACTACAAAGTAGATGAAGAGGGAGAGGAAGATTGCGAAGTCGGGGTCAACGGTAATAAGGACCACTTGGATAAAAATGGAGAGTGGGTAAGACGAAAAACGGGACCGAAAGGAACTGCAAAGAACTACCGCAAGGCAGTGATTCGGCCACTTTACCTTCAACCCGGTGACGACTTGGGCCTGCAGAGGAAGATTGTGGGGACTCCAATTGAGGGAGTTGAGTTGTTTCGGTTCGTTGGCGAAGAAGGTGAAGACCTTTCGAAGTGTTGCTGGGTAGTATTTCAGAAGTTCGTGTTTACAGTGAACATTGCTGATCCTGGTGGCTTGAGTCCGGTGTTGCAGCCAACAATCGATCTAGGGCCCTTCAGCCCCGGAAAGAGCGGGAAGAGCGCCAAGACCGGGGAGTGGCTGCTGCTGGCGGACTCAGGCAAATGCTATCCCCGCGCTAAACGGTTTGGAAAGGCCGACTCAGGAGGGGACTTCGAGGAAATCGCACTAGACCTTGAGGTTGGCGAGCTTTCTCCTAGGGTGTTGAAGTTAATCGGAGAGAGTATTCCTCCGTGGAGTCTGTGTCTTGTGCACAGCATCAAGGTGGTGGTGAGTACTGAAGTGTTGTTCATGTGCGGCGACGACGTTTTTGCACGTTTCTCTACGTCGGCGTCAAATACTTGGACGCCAAACCATAAGCCCGGCGAGGGCCCCTTTAAGCGGTTAGCCGAGGAAGCGAAGAACCCGCTCTATTGCGCTGGTGGCGAGACTACCGAGACAGTAAAGGGTCACGTAGACGTGGGGGGATCGCATTCACTGTCAGACGAAGAAAAGGAACTTATCAATGACAACGACGGCTAAAAATATGATCGATGGACAGGCGAGAAATTCTATTTTGGTCGCTTTGCTTTGCATCGCTTCCTTTGGTGCTTGCTCGTCCACGGAGAAGAGCCATTCGGACTCAGCGGAAGCCGGGGAGTTGGTTCACGCCAGCGTTGCTGAGAATCCGTTGGTGGCGACTGTAGTGGCGGAAGTTGGCGCTGCCAAGGAATCTGAGAGCTTGCGTGTAGATCATGTGAAGTTGGCGGCGGACGGCAGCGTACGGATCAGTTTGGGCTTATGGTCCAAGGACCGAAAACCTAGATCAATCGTTTCGACCGGCCTAAGGGGGTTGGAGGAGGATGCGGATAGCGCTTCACTGGGAAGCTTTCGAGAGTGGTTCTCCGAGCGCTCACTAGCCCCGAATGACCGCCAAAAACCGTTCCTGGAGTATCCCTGTTCCTTTGCTCCTGGTTCAGGCTTGTCGAGACGCGGAGAAGGTGGAGAGCTGAGCTATCTGTACAAGATTGCCATTGTCGAGATCCCTAGGTTTGATGCCGACCTCGAGTACGAAGTCGAATTTGAGAGGCTGAAGCTACGTTTTGTGCTAACCCGAGCAAGCGGTTGATAAGCGAGCTGCAACAAGCTAGCAAAAAAGGGCGCTTGGGGATTGTCTCCCCAGCGCCCTTGTGCGTGCAAGATTCGGATTGAGCTTTGCTCGTAGAGGTTTGCTCAGCAGCATCTAGAGCTTTACTCTACGACGGTCACTTGCGTGTTTACGGGGAGGATGCTGAAGAGCTCTTCCGCATCTTCGTTCGTGACGCGGACGCAGCCGCGCGAGCATTCGCCGCCGAGCATGTCGTACTCTTCGACGCGGCAGCCGTGGATGCCGTAGCCCTCGTAGCCATTGTCGCCGCGCATTCCCATCCAGTGTGAGCCGATGCGGTGCTCCGGGTGGCCGTAGGGGTAGGAGCCATCGGCGGGATGCGGGATGCGGTTGAAGATGGTGAAGTTGCCGACGGGCGTGCAGTCGTTCTTGCCCAGTCCCACCTTGTAGCGCTTGACGAACTGGCCGTCGATCAGCAGGTCCATCACGAACTTGTCCTTGCGAACGATCAAGCTGAAGGCGGCGTTCGGCACGTTGAGGCGTTGGCCGATGCGGATCGTCTGCGAGGTCAGCCCGTTCAGGCGTTGGATCATCTGGTAGGTCGTGCTGTAAGCGCGGGCGATCTTGGCCAGCGTATCGCCTGACTTGACGCGGTACTCGATCAGGTCGCCGTCTGCGCCAGTGCTGGTGAGCAGCTCGACGTTGATCAGATCAAGGGTCTCCAGCGTTTCCTTTTCTTCTTCGTAGCTCAGGTCGTTGCTCAGCGCCACGGTGAAGGCGGCGCGGGCATTGCGCAGATCACCTTCCGCAAAGAAGCGGCGGCCCAGCGCAACAGTCTCGTCGCCGGCGGGGATCGGGGTGATGACGACCGGCTCGGGCTTGGTCTCTTCTTCGATTGGATCGAGAGGAGCTTCGACCACTGGATCGACTGTCTCAGGCTCGGTGGGAGTCTCAACGACTTCGGGAGCTTCGACTTCTGGAGCGGGCTTGACTTCGACCTTGACTGGCTCGCTGACTTCGGGCGCGGGCTTGATTGCAATCTTCGCGGCCTTGTCGGCTTCTGCTTCGCGCTTCACCGCTTGGGTTTCGGCTTCCGCTTCGCGCTCTGCTTCAAATGAAGATTGCGCGGGAGCGTAGTCTTCATCATCAGCGCTGGCGACTGGCTGATCCCAAGGGCTCACATTCTCAGGAGCATCGTTGCTCATGACCGTGGCCTGGGGCTTGTGGCAACCGGCGACCATCAGGGCTGCGGCTGCGATCATCATGATACGCTTCATATCTTCCTCCGAATCTTGCTTGTGTGATGCTGCTTGGGCATCGTTTGCGCGTCGCTCGCGCTTGTTTCAAAGTCTTGGGGTCTATGCCTCGATCCGCACAACCGTTTGGTATGGAACGAGGTCGTAGAGTTCTTCCACGTCGTGGCTGAACATGCGCACGCAGCCGTGGCTCATCGCCTTGCCGATCGTTTCAGGCTCGTGCGTGCCGTGGATGCCGATGCCATTGCGGCCACCAAAGTCCTTCAGGCCCATCCAGCGAGCGTCCATTTCGAGCTTCATCGGATCGGTGGTGTTGAGATCGGGGTCGACCTTCTTCGTTTCGATCGTTGACTCGCCGATCGGCGTGATGCCGCCCAGGCCGTGGCCGATCACATACTGGCGGACCAGGTGATCTCCCATAAAGTAGCTCAAGCAAAAGTCAGACTTGTCGACTTGAATGCGAGCAGGGCCGGGCGTGACTGTGAACATCTGGCCCGGGAAGATGATGTTCTTCTTCTTGGGATCGATGCCGTTCCACTTGCAGAGCAGCTCTTCGGTCGTGCCGAACTTCTTGGCGATCACTTGGAGCGAATCGCCGGACTGCACTTCGTAGCGCTCGCGGTAGGGGCTCCAGCCGGGCTGCAGGAAGAGCAGATCCGTCAGCTTGTTGAAGGTTGGCAGCATGCGGTTGCGGATGTCCGGGCGCATCGAGATGACCTGCGGATCGAGCACCTGCGTCATCAACTGATAGGCTTCGATCAAACTCGACTTACCGGTGGCCGAGCTGCTTTTGGCGAGCAGAGCGTTCACGTCGGCGAGCACGGCGTCAGCTTCGGCGTCCGTCAAGCCGGTGTATTCCGCTTGCAAGAGGTTTGAGCTAGCAGCGGGATCGTTAGCGGCAGGCGGAAGCAGATCGTTCCCCTTGCCGTCATCCTTGAGCATCATCCAAGCACCGCCAGCGATAGCGGCGCCGATCAAGGCTACGGCGAAGACCTTGGGGGCCGGACTGGTATTGCGACGGCGGCGGCTCTTGCGGCTGCTGCGTGTGCGGCGTCCCATAATGTGATCCTTCCTTCGAGTTGCGGTTGCTCTCAGAGGAGCACAGCGCGAATGGGGCAAAGTGGCTGCGCTGCGAGTGCGCATCGCTCGCTGAATCGGCGCTCCTGCACGCTCGCTTGATAGAAAGGGATCGGGTTTTTTCGCGCGATTGTGGGAGGCAGGCCACGGAGTTGTGGAGGCGCGGAGTAAGCGGAGGGGTGCTGGATCATTCTCGCGCTGAGAGCAGTTCTCGACGTCGTGTATTCGGAAAGGCCTCTGGAAGACGGTGGCGCAGACAATCACGGCTGCATCCTTTCGTTTGCACGTTGTGTTCGGGGTCAGGTTGAACTGCACGAGCGATCGCATCAGAATGCGATGGCAGACAAGATTGTCTGCCCCACCCGCGTCTGCAACGCTCGACGAAACCAAGTCGAGAACTGCCTGCCGAGATATGCGAGCGGCTTCCCACTCCCCCTGCACCGCAAGCTTATCCGGCTCAGTGATCCTCTCTCCCCGAACTCGTCAGATCAGCGCCGCGCGTACACTTGGATGCCACTTGGTGAGGGGGAGATTGGATACTTGCTTACCAGCTCAATGCAGCGGCAATGAAGTAATCGAATCACACTCCGTCCGCAGGCAAAGTTGTAACCCGTTATAAAAACGTAGCTTACGGCGTCCCAGAGAAAACCCTGCGAGACTGGCACACCCCTTGCATAGAAGCCTTTCGGAAGACGGGCCCCCAAGCCGTTTTCCTACGCCGGCAAAGTCCGGTTACCTGGAGGAGGTAGCCGGACTTTGGTGTTTTAGAGGCGAGTATCGATTCGCTTTGTGCGCACGCCATCCCGAGGGAGCCACGCAGTGGCGAGGCGAGGGATCCCTTTTCGAGAAGCGCTCCCGCACCTATCCATAGAGCTCCGCATTTCGAGAAGGGATCCCTCCCCTACGCTTCGCTCCGGTCGGGATGACGGCGATTCGGACAAAGCAAGTCGAAAAGTGCGCGACATGCGCTCCATCACCCTTCAGCTTGGCTGTTCAGAATCCGCATGTACTCAATGTAGCTGTACACTCGCGAACGCTTGCGCCGACTGATCTCGCTCAGGATGCCCATTTCCTCAAGCAGCTTCAGGTTGCGGTTGACCGTGGTTGGCGAGAGGCCCAAGTAGTCGGTGATCCACGTTGGTGTAGCAACCGGCCGCTCCATCATCGCACGGTGAACGCGCAACACACTCAACGCCTGCCGACCAAGTTTGCTGATCTCCTCGCTATGCGAGTGTGCTTACTCCTCAGTCCTCGTCGCGACTGCGTCGCTCTGTCGGGATGACGGGAGTTGTCGCAGCGGAATGCGAGCACCGACAAGAGTGTCTTGTCCGAGAACTCCGATCCGGTCCTTCTCCCGCTTGCGGGAGAAGGTGGCTGAGACACGAAGTGTCGAAGTCGGATGAGGGCTCCTCTTCTTTGACTCTCCGCAAAAACCTACATCCGTAGCGCTTCTGCTCGCTTTGCGAGCACCCCCTCATCCGATCTCACCACGTTCGGTCACCTTCTCCCGCGAGGGGGAGAAGGAATTGCGCCAGCATTCTCGGACAAGCCGAGAGTGTCTGTGCCACTACAACTAGCCAACGAGATCGCCGTTCTTCGCGGGCTTGTCCGGTGCGAGGAGTTTCACTTCGCCGTCGTCAGCGATCGAGCCGAGGCAGAGCACTTCGCTCATCACCGTGGCGACTTGGCGCGGCGGGAAGTTGACGACGGCGATGACTTGACGCCCTAGCAGTTGATCTGGGGTGTACCACGGCTTAACGCCGACGGAGCTGACGCGCTCGCCGACCTCGGCGCCGAAGTCGATGCGAAGCTTGTAGCTTGGCTTGCGCGCGGGCGATTCATCGACGGCGACCACCGTGCCGACGCGCATCTCGACCTTCATGAAGGTGTCGAAATCAGTCTCGGCCTTGCGCGTACTCATCCCGCCCTCGACTCTTCGATGATCGAATCGCGCGTCGCATCAAAGAGCAAATCAAGCTCTTCAATCGACGAGCACGAGATCGGCATCAGCACCACGATGTCGCCGAGGGGGCGAATGATCACGCCCTTCTCCAGCGCGCGCTTGCACACGCGAGCACCGAAGGTGCCGCCATAGCCGAGATCGCCAGAGCCGCTCGGATCGTGGAGGGGAATCCCCATCATCATCCCGCGATGACGCACGCGGCCAACAACATCAAGCTCCGCAAGCTCGCGCAAACGCTTCACCATGTGAGGCTGCACCGCGCCAACGTGCCCAACCAGATCAATCTCCTCCATCACATCCATCGTCGCAAGCGCAGTGGCGCAGCCGACCTGATTGCCGGTGAAGGTGTGACCGTGGAAGAGATGCTTGAACTCCTCGCGCTTACCTTTGAACGCATCGAAAACTTTGCCCGTCGCGAGCGTGAGCGCCAGCGGAACATAGCCCGCCGTCAGCGCCTTCGCGATGCAGAGCAGATCAGGTGCAACGCTGTCGCCTGCGCTGGAGAACCAGTGGCCGCCGCGCCCGAAGGCGACGAGCACCTCGTCGGCGATCAAGAGCACGTCATGCTGATCGCAGAGCTGCCGCAAGTGCTGCAAGAAGCCTTTGTGCAGCGGCCTCATGCCGCCAGCGCCTTGCGCGCCGGGCTCGATCACGACAGCGGCGAGCGAGTCAGCGCGCTGCTCGAACATCTTTTCCAGCTCTTCGATGGCGTCGCGATAGGCCTCAGTCTCGTCTGGATCGGCGGGATCGAAACTGTTCGCAGCCATCGGGTAATGCGTGCGCTCAACATGAAAAGTCAGCGGCGCGTAAGCCCGTCGGAAAAGGTCGACTCCACCAAGCGTCATCGTGGCAGCGGTGTCGCCGTGATAGGCATCGCTGAAGCAGAGCAGGTGATTGCGCCCCTCGCGGCCAAGATTGGTGTGGTACTGGATCGCGATCTTGAGCGCGACTTCGACGGCGGTCGAGCCGTTGTCGCTGAAGAAGACATGCGGGAACTCGGTGTTCGTATGCGCGAACTCGCGCTTGGTGATAGCAACCATGCGCTCAGCAAGCTCGACTGATGGGCGATTCGATGCGCTGAAAAGCGTGGAGTGCGCGATGCGATCGAGCTGCGCTTTGATCGCATCATTGATCTCTTTGCGCGCGTGGCCGAGCGAGTTGCACCACATCTGCGAGTAACCGTCGAGGTAGCGCTTGCCGTGGATGTCGTAGACGAAGACGCCCTCGCCTCGCTCCACGATGATCTGCGGCAGCGCGCCGGGGTACTCGCTCATCTGCGTGTAGGGATGCCAGATGTGGTCGCGGTCGATCGCTTCGAGATGCGCTAAGCGTTCAGGAGAGTCGTTGTTCGGCATAGATCGCGTGGGGTTAGAGTTGTGCGAGAGCAAAGCTCGTTCGAGAAAATACGAGCGCGCATCAGCCATCGAAATCGAAAGTCACGAGCGCATCGGCAGGGCCACCATTCGGTCCCCAGAAGATCGTCGCGAGATTCGAGAAGACTAAGTTCAAGTTGAAGAAGAAGCCATCCGCTCGCAGCTCGTCCGAATGGTCGAAGACGCGAATCGCGCGGTAGCCGACTTGGAAGAAGAGAGCGCGCATGAGCTGAATCTTCACGCTGATATCCCAGTCCACAGTCGTGCGTTCGTTCGTGTAGTGCGAGATCGTCACGCCGGATTCGAGACCGAGAGGCCAGACCGGATAGATCTCCGCGCGCGCGTGCAGATCAAGCCCGTACTCGCTGTGGAACTCAGCCTTATCGTCGATCCAACTCGCACCAGCGCCGAAGTAGGCATAGCCACCGGCAAGCGCTAGTGCAGCGCCACCCCAGATGCGGGGCAGCAGCACTGCATCTCCACGCGCTGCCGTGTAGAACTGCGTGTGTTCGAGACCCAGCACAAGCGTGTCGATCGCCTGGCGATGCTTGATGCTCCAGGCGCGACGCTCGGCCTGATCGTGCCAATAGCCGACCTGCGTGTTGACCCACGCCCAGCGGCTAGCGCCAGGCTGGCCCGTGTTGATCGAGGCGGGATCGTCATAGTAGGGATAAGGTGCGCGGCGAATGCCACCGTAGCGACCGCTGGTTACTTCATTACTTTCTTCTAAAGCTCGTTCGAGCGAAGCGTCTGGATCGCCAGCGTCATCCAGCCCGTACTCGATGCCGAGGCCAGATGGGCCATCGGGAGCGCCGGGGAAAATCGGCACGTCGCCATCCATCTCGGATGCGTCGCGCTCGACAGGATCGCTGCTATCGACGTGATCGATGCCGCGCTGCTCAGGCGCTACTTGAATCAAGCTGAAATCGAGAGGATCAAAGCGCCCGCCATCGAGCAACCCAAGCGATGCGGCGTTCATGCATGCAGCGAAGCAGAGCGCGACGAGCAGCGCACACCAGCGCGTAGCGTTTTGATTGGCAAGTGCTTGCACCACTGCGTTCCTACTCGTTCTTCTGATAGCGGCTGTTGTGATCTTGAGCGGTCTTCAAAATATCGCAGGCAAGCTGAATGGCGCGCAGGCCTTCCGTGCCCGCTACTTGCGGCTGCGATCCGCCTTCCACGCATTCGAGGAAGTGCGAAAGCTCGGCACGCAAAGGCTCGTCTTCGGCGATCGCAACTTGCTCGACTTGAATCAGATCGCTGAAGACGAAGGCGAGCATGTTGTCGATGCCGGACATATCGAGCTTTGCGACGTCGAAGTTTGGATCCTGAAAGCGCGCAGACTTCTTGTAGATCCACGCCTGTTTGGCTGCAAAATCCAGGTTCACGTACTTCGAGTTGCAGAACATGCGCATCTTGCGCGCCACTTTTTCAGAGATGCGCGAGGCCGTCACGTTCGCTACGGCGCCGTTCGCAAACTCAAGACGCGCGTTGGCGATGTCTTCGTGCTGCTTAGAGATCACGTTGGTCGCGTTGGCGCGGATCGCGACAACTTCCGACTGCATCAGATCGAGGATGATGTCGAGATCGTGGATCATCACGTCCATGATCACGCCGACATCCGTGCTGCGGAATGGGAAGGGCGAGAGGCGATGCGCTTCAATAAAGCTCACGTCATCAAGCTGATCTCTGATCGTGCGCAGCGCTGGGTTGAAGCGCTCGACGTGACCGACTTGCAGGATGACTTTGCGCTTTTCGGCTAGCTCAACCAGCTCGCGCGCTTCATCAACCGAGAAGCTGAGAGGCTTCTCAACCAGCGCGTGAATGCCATTTTCAAAGCACCACTTGGCAACCTGATAGTGATGGCCGGTGGGCACAGCGATCGAGACCGCGTCTACCTGGCCTTTGAGGCGAGTGTAGTCGGTCATGCCGCCGCAATGATTGCGTTCGGAGATTTCGTCAACACGAGCGGGATCTGCGTCCACCACGGCTACAAGCTCGCTCTTCTCTAACCCTTTGAAGATGCGGGCGTGGTGCTGGCCGAGGTGGCCGACTCCAATAACTGCGGTGCGAATCTTCTTCGCCATGCTCTTGCTGACTCCACTAATGGCTGTGCCTGAACGCGCATCGTTAGCGCCGCTTACCCACGGCGCCTTGCGCTCGCGCTATCAGGCGAAGCCTAGCGCGCGTTTTCCTTCATGAAGAAGCGGATCTTGGCGGAGCAGGAAAGCTCGCCATCCACTTCCGCTACACCCTTGATCTCCACGAAACCTCTGCGCTGACTGAGAATGCTGACTTCCATATCTAAGCGGTCGCCTGGCAGGGCGGGCTTGCGGAAGCGCACATCGTCGATATTCGTCAAGAAGCCGACCGAGCGGTTGTACTCGCCGGACGAGCCTGAGAGCAAGCCGCCAAGCTGCGCCATCGCTTCAATCTGCAAAACCCCGGGCATCACGGGATACGAGGGGAAGTGGCCGTTAAAGAAATCCTCATTGAAGGTGAGGTTCTTGTAGCCGCGCATGATCAAGTTGTCGTAATCAATGAAGGTGACGCGGTCAACCATGATGAAGGGGTAGCGGTGAGGCAGCCACTCCAGCATTTCTTCGCGCGTCATGTGATCCCACACGCCTGAACGGATGGGATAGTCGCGTTTCTTCTCGCGATCCTGCTCTTTCAAGGCTTTTGCTACCTCCGCTGCCATCTGCTGATTGAGGGCGTGGCCGCTCTTCACGGCGACGATTCTGCCCTTGATGCGGCACCCGGCCAGAGCCAGATCACCGATCAGGTCTAGTACCTTATGCCGAGCAAACTCATCTGGAAAGCGCAGTTTGTTGTCGATCACGCCTTCCTTGCCGACAACCAGCGTGTTTTGGGTGTTTGCGCCCTTTCCGAATCCTGCCGCTTTGAGCGCCTGCGCCTCACTTTCAAGGCAAAAAGTTCGGGCTGGCGCGAATTCGCTAGCGAAGGTTTCAGGATTCCAATCCAGATTGATCTGCGAGCGAGGCAGCTCGTCCACACCGTAATCGAGGGTGTACTCGTAGCGCGTCTGCCCCTTCGTTTCCGCTGGCAGGAGCTGGATGCTGGCGTGATCGGTTGAGACTTCCAAGGGCGAAGTTACGACGTGGACTCTGCGCGGGCGGTCTTGCTCGACAATCCCCGCTTTCAGTGCAGCATCGACGAAGACCTTCGCGCTGCCGTCGCCGGCTGGGGGCTCGGGGCCGTCAATCTCGATTCTCGCGTTGTCGATGCCCACGCCGAAGAGTCCGGCAACGAGATGCTCACAAGTGTGGACTTCAGCGCGACCGCGCGTGAGCTGCGTGCGCCTCAGCTTTTGGCCGACGAAGGCCGGAACGAATGGAAGCTGCGGCTTGTAAGGCAGATCCGTGCGGACAAACATGAAGCCGGAATCTGGCTCGCCTGGCATCACGCGAACCGTGGCGGGCTTGCCTTCATGCAAGCCTTCACCGGTCAGCGTAAACGCATCTCGCAGCGTGCGTTGACCTTCTGCCATGCGATTCCTTCTCTCACCTAGGGCGCTTTAGCTCGCGCCAGAGTTTTCCAATGCGCTCACGCGCTGATTCAGGGATCGCACCAGCTTCATCATTTCCGGCAAGCGCTGCATGCTGATCTGACGCCCGAAGAACTCGCGCTTCGTCAGAGCGGGCATGTCATACACTTCAGTTCCAGCCGCTACATCGGTGATCGCACCCGCGCGAGCCAGCAAGTTTGAGCCCGCACCAATCTTTACGCTATGAGCAATGCCAGTTTGACCGCCAAGATTGCAGAAGTCGCCGACTTCCACCGATCCTGCGATGCCGGTTTGAGCGGCTATTCCACAAGCTACCCCGACGCTCACATTGTGCCCAATTTGGGATAGGTTGTCGATCTTCGTGCCACGCCCGATTCGGGTTTGGCCGAATCTTGCACGGTCTATGGTGCAGTTTGCGCCGACGTGGACGTCATCTTCGAGCTTGACGATGCCGAGCTGCGGGACCATGCGAAGCTCGCCTTCACGCAGAGTGTAGCCGAAGCCTTCCGTGCCGATCACGGCGCCCGCCTGAAGCAGCACGTCGTCGCCGAGCTGGCAGAACTCGCGCACAACAACGCCCGGGTAAGCGCGGAAGTTCTTCCCAATGCTCACGCCCTGCATGATCACCACATGGGGGTGAATCACCGCGCCCGGACCGATCGTTACGTCATCGCTGATCACGGCGTAAGGGCCGATGTAGGCGCCTTCGCCCACGCTAGCGCTCTCAGCAATCACAGCAGTCGGGTGGACGCCCGGCGCAGGCTGCGGAGGAGCCGGCAAGAAGCGCTGATAGACCTGCGTGAAAGCATCGCTTGGGTGTGCGATGTAGATTATCGCTAGGGTCTTTGCTGGCTTCTCGACGCCCGGATCAGCGAGCAAGCAGCCAGCTTTGCAATTCTCGATCTGCGTGACGTTGGCGTTCTTCTTATTGAAGAAGGCGAGATGCTTTTTGCGCGCGCGTGAGAGCGACTCTACGCCTTCAATCACCAGATCTGGATCGCCTTCGAGCGTTCCGCCAACTAGCTCGGCGATTTCCGCCAGCGTCATCGAGTTGACCAATTCACTCACGCGTGCCTCACTTCAAACTCAGGTGTACTCGACTATTCAGTTGGCGTCTTGGAGGGCTCTTTGTCGGCGGGCTTTGGCATGTTCGCTAGGCGCTCTTCGCGCAGCTCGTTCATGATCGCCGTGATGCGCTCAGCTGCAAAGGTGGTCAGGTCTTCGGCGCCGTTCATCAGAGTGGGCGCAGGCTTCTTCTTCGCTTCAGCTTTATCGCCTTCAGCCTTATCGCCTTCGGCTTTCTCGGCAGCTTCAGCTGGAACGATCGGACGAGGCGGGGTCGCGTACACGACGGGATCGTAGAGCAGCTTGTAGGTCACGTCGCTTGCCTTGGCCACGCTCCCCTGACGCGAGCGAATGATCATGTCGAGCTGCTTCTCGCGGCAGATGTCTTCCATCAGCCACTTGATTTCCTGATAAATCTCAGCAGCGACGACGTTTCTCTCGCCTTCTCCAGCCTTGGCGATCGCCTCAAGCTGGTTCTTGCGGCTGATGTTCTCAATCACCACGCGCATGTTCATCTCGATCCATTCAGGACTGCCGACGGTCTTTCGGCCGCGCTCTTCCTGCAAAGACTTTATGCTATCGTCGAACTTGTCAGAGCGTTCCTTGATCGTCCTGCGCTGAATGAGCGCACTCGCCTCAATGCGGCCATCCGCCTGCATGGCGGCGTCGTAGACTTCCGTCAGATCGAGAATGGCTACGCGAATGCCTCTCGGCTGCCGCTCAAGCTCAGCACGAATCTCGGCAGCAATCGCGTCGCGCACATCTTGGCTGATACTGGATTCATCGCCGTCCGCCGCGAATGGCTGACCGGGAGCGATTGCCCAGATTCCGAGCAGCAAAACGAGAGCGCTGAAGAGAGCCAAAAGGGATGAGTTCGGGCGACGCATGAAGACCTTCCTACAAATATGATGGTACTCGGCCCGCGTGCTTTCCGACGACAGGCTGAGAACGCGAGCAATGTTTGCTTGGGCGCAGAGCTGAACTGATCGCCCAGCTTTCGCGCGGTGCGCAAGCAGTCTGCCAGCGCACCTTGCGCACTACAAGCGCCGCGGCGATCACAGCCGACCCCAGATGCCGGAAAACATGCGCCCAGCCAGTTGCTGCAAAGACTACTGCGGATCCACCGTCGCCCCCGGCAGCGTGACGGTCCACAGCTTCGGCGTGGCGGCGAAGAGCGATAAGATGTTGCGACTCAGCAGCTCCGCTGAAAGCTCGAAGTTCAATTGCAGCTCGCGCAAGCCGAAGTTGGCGCTGGTCGCGCTGACATCGCCCAAGCTGATAAAACTCGGCGCGATCACGAGCGATGCGATGCTGCTCTCGATCTGCGCTGCGTCAAATGGCGCGCCACTCCCCAGCGCTGGAATGCGCAGGCTGTAGGTTCCGGAGCCCGCGCTGAGCGAAGCCTCGCTCGGCAGGATGAAGCGCCATATGCGCGAGCGGCCAGTCGGGTCGATCGTCAAATCCACCTGGTACACGCCGTCGCGCGCTTCCAATCCCATCGCGTCAAACTCGATCGTATCGCTCGCCACGGTGAAAGCGCTGGCGTTGGTTGGCGAGCGAACGCCAAGCGCGAGCGAGCCGCTCTGCGAGATCCGACTCGCGACGCTTAGCCGCATGGTGTCGCTGCCCGAATCGCCATTTGATGCGAGGTTGAGATTGCTCGCCCAAGGTGCGCGCAGCATCGCGCTGGGATCGCCTTGTCCGCCGACACTCGCGTTCGAGAGCGCAAGCCAAACATCGCTGACGGGCAAGCTGCCGATGCTCGCAGCAACCACGGGGAAGTTCAGCGCGCCATCCATGCCGCTTGCGAGACTCACAAACCACGAATCGCTCGCCAGCTCCCCCACCAGAATCGCGGTCACGTTCTGGCCAGTAGCGCCCATGAAAGAGTCGAGCGTAAAGTCGGTAAACACCGTCGCCGGGCGCACGGCGGCAAGCCCCTGCATGTTCACGTCGGCTTCGCTCACGCCTGCTTGATCGACTTGCTTGACCATGATCGCGATGTTCGCGAGTGTCGCCGGGTCGAAATTGCTAGGCAGCCCGCCACCCTGAAAGAGTCCCTGCAAAGTCGCAGCATCGGCGATGAAAGCCTGTGCCTGACGCGAGCTGCTGCCCCAGCTTCCCCCCGCCACGCTGCGCGGAAGCTCGGGATAATCAAAGCTGTAGGGGAAGCTCGTCGCCAGCAAGCCCAAGGGATTGTTGATGTCGAAGGTCAGTTGATCGAAGCTCCACGTTCCATAGGCATTCGTAATCCCCAGCGTGATGCGGGGCAGCGCCAGCACGGTCGTCAGCGTCAGGGGGCGCAGCACGTTGCCGCTCACGCTCGCCACGCTGCATAGCCCTGCGCTCATGCCCTCGCGAGCAGGCCCAACACCGCTAGCGTGATTCAAGCTTAGCGCCACTGCCGCGCCAGGAATCGCGGGCGTGCCGTCGCTATCGAGCACGTAACTCGCGCTGAGCAGATCTTCGCGATCCACAGCAGCGCTCGAATTGTCGTAGACCTCGGCGATCATCACCCACGCGCTGCCTGCATCGAGCTGGCCCGCGCCGAAAGCGCTGGCGTCGACGGTGAAGGTTTCGGTCGCTGCGCAGGTGTCCGCGCTGTGAACTTCCACGCCGTTGATGCGCACGACGAGATCATCGCCTGCGCTGAGATTGGTGATAGTCACGTCAAGATCGCGAGCTTGCGGATCGGCCTGCTCGAAGGACCCGCAGATGAACTGCCGCAGCGGAGCAATCGCGTTGCCCGCAAAGGTAATCACTTCGCTTGTTTGCGGCTGCACGAAACTCACGTAGGCAGGAGTCGCTGTCAGCGCGCTGAAGCTCGCGTTGCCCTCCGCATCGGTCAGCGCGCTTTCAAGAAAGACGCCGCTCTCATCGGCTACGCTCACGCCAACGCCCGCGAGCGGCGTTCCGCTGGCGAAGTCCACGGCGCGAGTCCAGAAGGCGTCACCGCTGGCGAGGGGGTCGCCCTTCATGCCACCGCCGCGCAGGGCGAGGTCATCGAGCGCGCTGTCCCAATCGATGCTGCCTCCGCCTCCGCCCGATCCGCCGCCGCCGGAGCCTGGCTCGTTGACGGTTGTGCTGGTTTTGGACTCGCTCCCGCTATCGCAGGCTGTGATGAGTGCAATGGCGATGGTCGAGATGAGCAGAAGGGAAGCGCGCATAGGAGTCCTCGGGCTTAGGTAGAGCTGATCCACGGTGTGCAAGCCGTGCGCATCGCGAGATGAGCAAAAGCGACGCGATGGGCCTGCTTCTACCTATTGTTGCACCTGCTTCGCAACGTGACAGGGAAATGCTCGTGATGGCGAGCGATCTGACCGATTCATAGCCCAGGCTCATTGCGGCCAGCTTTCACTGCCTTCGTACGGTGGCTCGTGCGTAGAACGAGGTAGAATGGCAGCAGCGACAGATGGTGAGCGGGCAGCCCCAGCTCACGCCCTGACATGCACATTCACGCTCAAGGGTCTTTGACCGGACGAGCGTCAAGGAGAAGCGCTATGAAGAATCGCACCCAACCCTGGTACCTCGCCTCCTTGCTTAGTGCGGGGCTGCTTTTGGCTCCGGCACTGCTGGCGCAAAGCGCGCCTGAGCCGAAGTCTCCTGCGGATGAAGGATTCTCGCCACTCCCGCGCCAGGAGAATCAGCTCGCCGAAAAGATCGATCGCAATCTTGGCTTGCTGCGCTCAAGCTCGCCCGCGCTGCGCGAAGCTGGCACGAAGGAGCTTTCAGCGCTCGAACCAGCCGCCATCCCCTTGCTGCAAGACCGCCTCGACAGCGCGAAGGCTGAGGGCGAAGCGGACGTCGCTGAGCGCCTCCAGCAATCGATCGACGCGATTCGCAAGGCACACAACGTGCCCGATCCCGCAGAGGAAGAGGCGAAAGCTGAGCGCGAGGAGCAAGATCGCTCGCAACAAGAACGTACGCAGCGCAGAAGCCCGCGTCGCGATCCCAACGACTACGATTCAGACGGCCCCTTCACGCCGGAAGAGCGCGAGCGCTACCGCGAGAGCGATCCCTTCCCGCAAGATGATCGTGATGAGCGCGACGACGCCGAAAGCCTGCCTCGCTTCCCCGACAGTCCCTTTGGCGAGCAAGGCGATCCGCAGACCGACAAACTCGTCGAGCTGCTGCGCCAAATGCTAGAGAATCCCGGCGCCGAGCGCGATGGCGACGAGGGCGAGAGTCCTAACGAACTCCCCGGCTTGGAAGGCGAGCAAGCCGAACAACTGCGTCAAGCCATGCAGCGCCTGCGCCAGATTCAAAAGCTGATGGAAGAGTTCCGCAACAATCGCGAGCTTGATCCGAAAGACTCCGAAGAGGGGCAAACCCCGGAGCGCGGGCTTTTCCCCTGGCGCGAACGGAAAGTCGAGAAGGCGCAGCCCAGGCACGACGGCTTTGGCGAAAAGAAGCTCGAAAGCGGCGAAGACGAGTACTAGGACTCGTCGCTTCGCAGCCGCCATGAGCATGGAGTAGCGATGTCCTCCAAGGGTGATGATGGCAAGGGCGTAACCGAATCGGTGCTGACGCGCATCGAGGGATTCGCGATGACGCAGCACGACGCCGGCTACGAGCAGGGCTACGTCGATGCATGGCGTCGCTCGCGCAAGAGCGGCGTGCTGCGCAGCCTGATACTTCTCCTTGCCGGGCTTGCGCTGGGCGCTGCCTTGCTCTGGTTCGCTTCGAATCAAGGCTGGGTTAGCATCGGCGACGCTCGCCCCGGTGACGGCTCGCCGGAGCGCTTTCACTGGGCCGCGCGCCAGGCCAGCGAGTTCACCGTCACCGTGCGCAGCTATTCCATTCGCGATAAAGAGCGCACCTACCAAACCTACGGCTCAGGCTTCATCTTCGACGATCAAGGACACATCGTTACCGCACACCATGTGGTGGATGAGTTCACCGAGTTCCAGGTGATTTGGAAGGACCGCGAATACAAAGCGTGGTTGCTGCCGAACTCGGGCAAGGAGTCTGACGTCGCGGTGCTGAAATTCTTCGCCGAAGACGCCAAGCCAGCGCCCTTGCTGAGCGCAGAAGAAGAAGTAATGGTCGGCGAGGAGCTGATCGCGCTTGGCTCGCCCTTTGGCTTTGAGCTGAGCGTCACGCACGGGATTGTCAGTCACCCCAAGCGCCGCTTCGCTGATACCGGCGAGAACGACTTCATCCAAACTGATTGCCCGCTCAATCGCGGCAACTCGGGCGGCCCGGTCGTCAATCTCGACGGTCAAGTCATCGGCATGGCCAGCTTGATCAAAACAACGAGCGGCGACAACGCCGGCGTTGGTTTCGCGCTCGCGATCACCGATGTGCGCGAGATCGCCGAGCGGATCGTCAAGCATTCCAGCTCGACCGAGCTTGAAGCGCGCTTGGAAGGCGCGATTGCCCGAGGCGAAGAGATTCAAAAGGGTGTGCTCGGCACGTTGGTGCCCAGTAGTGGCGAGCTTCGCATTTTAGGGCTGATCCCTGGTGGAGCCGCTGAGCGTGGCGGCGTTCTTGCAGGCGACAAGGTGTTGGCGATCAACGGAGTGGAAGTCTACTCGATGGAATCGCTCATGCGCGAGCTGTCAAAACGCTTCGCCGGCGACACGATCGATGTGCTCGTTGAGCGCACGCACCAAGGGCGCCGCAGCCAAAAACTCACGCTTTCCGTCACCCTCGGCGCTCCATCACCTACGCCCTAGGGTTGAACTTCGATCACTCTAGACGCGCCCTCAGCTAGACTAGCGTTCGCCATTTTGGCACCGGCCTAAGCGATGGCTTCAAGAGCTCAACGCAAAGGCGCCATGAACGCAAAGTTTCGCAAAGCCTGGCGGAGTGGGCGTCTTCTGCCGGGCGTTTGAGATTCTCCAGCTCCGGCAGTACCCAGAAATTTTCGGACACGAGCGTGACCAACGCGGCTGAGCGGGTCAGGCCATGAGCCCCTTTACGTTTTCATTTTCATGATCATTCTCGGGCGCTCAGCTCGGCAGCGAGGAGTCGTCGCAATCGGCCCGCAATGCTTGATCCGACAGGCTTTGCGAGCCTTCGCGCTCTCTGCGCCTTGGCGTTGTATACCGATTTGTCTCGCTCGCATGAGCGCGACAAATGACGAAACCCTAGTCTAGCCTTCCGCCTTTTTCGAGCAGTCGCGACGAAC
>Ga0213866_10001336_pt1 | contig 18368 bp, 16 predicted proteins | sample PICome_11_FD_160079 | JGI IMG/M metagenome (GOLD analysis project Ga0213866, IMG submission 160079) | Coastal seawater microbial communities near Pivers Island, North Carolina, United States - PICO284 | ecosystem: Environmental > Aquatic > Marine > Coastal | place: USA: North Carolina...
GTAGAGATAAGCCCCATAATGTACGTAGCCTTATCTTATGACCACCGTATCATAGACGGTAGAGAATCGGTAGGCTTCTTAGTCAGGGTTAAAGAATGCTTAGAAGATCCGAGCACCCATTTACTGAACGGAGACGTAAAAAAGAGTTTAGGACTCTAATGATAAAGCCAACGTAAGTTGGCTTTTTATTGGTTTAAAATTTGTGTAGAAAATGAACGTTAATGACACAAATTCAAGCCCTGTGAAAACGTATAAACTTCTTGTTTTTTTGTTGTGTTTTAGCCTACAACTCTTTGCTCAAGACAACGCCAATAGCCTTTTGTAAGGTGTGATTTATGACTCTAATAGTCAACAACCTTTGATGTATACTACTGTTTTTGTGTTAAACAGCAACACTAGTATCATTAGCAACGAACATAATAAAAACTTAGAGTTAATTCATAAGGTGTACTTCACCCAATTTGATTTGGTTGGATTTAGCACCATTGTATCGTGCTTTCCAAGAGTACACTCCTAGAGGGCATCTTTGCTTGTTGTAAGTACCGTCCCAGCCTACATTGATATCATTGCTATAGAATATAACTTCGCCCCAACGATTCATGACCCAAAATTCAAAGTCATCGGTACAGCCCAATTGTGGTATGAAAGTTTCGTTGAGCTCATCGCCATCTGGCGTAAAAGCATTGGGCGTATAAAAAGGTATACTTGCTACTGGATTAATTTCTCTATGAAAGACGTTTTCACATCCGAATTCATTAACTAAATTCAGTTGTATGATGTAGTTACCTACTTCCGAATAGGTGTAATAGTTAGAGGTGTCTTCACTACTCACCACGCCATCGCCAAAGTTCCAGCTTAAAGAATCGTAGCCAGTAGATAAGTTGATTAATTTGATAGTTTTATCGCAGTTGTTAATTTCTTCTGGCTCTATTATGAAGTTTGGACTTGGCAAGTCATGTACCATGAGGTAGTCATTCAAACTTAGAGATGCTATACAGCCCAATTCTGTTGTTACCTCCAAACTTACGTCATAGCTTCCTGAGTTGGCTAAATCCACATTAGTAGATGAGGTATTAAAATTTTGGTTGTCAATTTGCCAATTCCAAGTTACTATGGGGTCGCCATCTTGAGGTATGCTTTCATCAATAAGGCTAAATTTAGCTGGAGGGCATGCCGAGTCGTTAGGAGTACTAAATACTATTGTGGGCAAGAATTTGTTTTCTACCGATACCTCGTCTGTATAGTTGCAATCGGCTGGACTTGTTACACTAACGCTATATATTCCTTCATTGTTTACACTAATGGTTTGAGAGGTTTGTCCTGTGTTCCAGATGTATGCTATAGCACTACTACCAGCATCTAAAGAAACACCACTTATGCCTTCACATATAGCTAAATCGGGGCCTAAAGAAAAGGTAAAATCATCAATACTTATGCTCACACTAACGGTATCTCTACCGCCACAGCTTCCCTCTCCTGTTACGGTATAAACGGTATTTTCAGTAGGATTAGCAGTTGGGCTGTCTGATGTATTATCGTCCAATGTAGTAGACGGACTCCATTCGTAATTGCTACCACCACTTACATTGAGTTGTATAGATTCACCGGGACAGATAGTTGTATTTGGACTTACAGTAAAAGTAGCTTCACTAATAGCATCGGAATATATTTCGATATCACCATAAGACATTTTTTGTCCACCATTGCTGCCTGTTCCAGTATAGTCCACATCTATGTAAATACTACTTAGTTGCACGTAATCAGGATCGCTAGGATCGTTAGAGTTTCCTTCTACGGGTATACCAGTAAGACCATAAACGTAATCTTGTCCTGCTAAATCATTATAACCACTGAATCGTAAGGCGTCTCCCGATGCCCAAATTATTTTTTCGCATTCTATTTCTCCATTTGGAAGTTGTCTATTTCCTAAAGCTACACCTCCTGTGGTATTGTCAGCATCGTTAGGCGTATTGTAGTTACCGACAGCATATTTTATAGTGCGTGTCCAAACATCAGCAATTTTTTGGTATTCAAACAATCGTGAGCTATGTGCACCAGGGGTAAACAAATCATTCCAACCTCCAAAGGCTCCCCAACCTCCTTGTACTTTTTCACAAACATACATTTTGCCATCACTACTGAAAGCAATATCAGAAATAGGATATGAGGCTCCAACTATACCACTCATAAAACTACCTGTATTGTCTTCCAAAGCAAAGCACAGACTTTCACTGCCTGTAAAATCGCCCGTAGCATCTAAATCTACCGACCACACTGAATTATTGTCACCACTAGGGTCGGATAGTGAATTGTCTTCTGTCCATAATGAAAAGTAAACCTTTACGTCATCAACATCGCCATATACATTAATGCCCCATAACGCCTCCCCATGTCCACTAAATGTACCTAGCTCGGTACTGTTGGCAGCAAAAGGGTCGAAGGTAGAAAGTAGATTACCTTGCATATCAAAGCGGTATATATTACCATCTTCAAAATTGGTAATGAACAACTGATTGTTCCATTTGTCATAGGCTATATTTCCTAATCCATTGCCTTGGTTGGGGATTTCATTAGCACCATTTCCTGTAAAAATAAATGGTGTTACCATCCAAGTATTAGCATCCATTTTATAGACGCCGCCATCTCCAGCGACACCTGCTGATGTGCCTGTTGACCCACTCGATGATATGGCTTTGGTAGCGCTAAAATAGACGTTTTTATCAGCATCTATGGCAATGCCAAAGACATCACCCATATTAGTTCCTTTCCAAGAGTCATGTACTGCTGGGTCGGCTGGTGTGTTGAAGTTTGTTGCCCAATTCTGACCGAGAGTAGCAGAGGCATTGTTTTCTGTTTCGTATATGCTAAAAGCATCCCATTCACCACTAAAACCTGTCCAATGCGTAATAATGCCCATTCCATTGGTCAGCGGTTGAGCCATAGAAACAACAGAAAAAAATGCAACACACACAAAAGTGAGGATAGAGTTAAGGTTAAACATTTTAATTGGTTTTGAACTAAAGGTTGACTATAAAATTACAAAAAATATAAATTAATGTCAAACGTTCTTTTCTATGCTGTCAAAAATCTTACAGCTTCAAAAATGAATTTGCTATTTTTTTTGAGGAAAGAAATAGCGTAAGTCGAGGGTTAGGTAATTACCAGAGATATCCATGTATTTGACATTATTTCCACCCGGAGCTTGGGTATTGAAAGAATTGGTGCCATCATCAAATTCAGGATAACTCCTTGCGGTATTTTTCCAAGGTCTGTGTAAGCTAAAGCCCAAATAAAAGATGCCTTTTTCAAGAGTTCTGTATTCCATTCCTAAATTGGCAATCAATGCCGATTGAGTACGCTTTCTTCTAGACGTACTTTGAAAGAAAAAAGGATTTTCCTCGCCAAAGCTTATGACATCTGACGCAAAAATATTGAAGGAATTGCCAAAGGCAGCATTTAAATAATACTTTTCAGAAACTTTGACGTAGGACAAAATCTGAATAGGTAATTCATAGGAACGTAAGGTGAAATTGCTCAAGTCTTTCAGTCCTATATCACTATTGTCAATACTTAATTGATACCTTCTATTGACTAGGTTCAAGCCTGTCTCAATAGAAAAAGTAGAGCTCAAATGGTATCTTACTATCATTCCTAAGGATTGCCCAAAGCGTGGGGATAGCTCAAAATTGTAGTTTTCCCATTGTGCAGATTCATCACCAGCATCAAAATAGGCGGCGGCAATTATGGGCTTGAACTGTAAGCCAAAATGGAAGTTTTCGGTCTTGCTTTGTCCCACTAATAGAAATGGAACTAACAACAATGATATGACTATAGATTTAGTCATTGTCAGCAATTACTTCCACAATATCTTCTGGCATTTCCCTTTTTAACAAACCTTCAATACCTGACTTTAATGTCATGCTTGATGATGGACAACCGCTACATGCACCCTGTAAAGATACGGTTACGATACCTTTTTCAAATTTTTTGAGTGAGATAAATCCGCCGTCTTGTTCTACGGCAGGTCTAACGTATTCATCTAATAAATCAGCAATCTTATTTTCTATATCGCTAAACTCTCTTTTGAGTTCTTCCTTGTGAGTAACGGTCTTGTTTTTTTTGGGTGATGCATCTTCGTTAATAACACTTCCTCCACCGACTAAATAATCCCTTATGAATTCACGCATTTCCAAAATAATATCACTCCATTCTATACCATTGTCTTTTTTAGTGATAGAAATGAAATTATTACTAATGAAGACACTCTCTACAAATGGAAAGCCGAACAATTCTAAAGCCAAAGGGGAAGCTGAGGCTTCGGCTCTGTTATTGAATTCATATATGTTTTGATCAACTAACATACGGTTAGCCGTAAACTTCATTACCCTCGGGTTGGGCGTTGCTTCACTGTATAATGATGTAGGTATTTTGGTCATAATTAAGATTTTCGCAAAGTTACGCCATTCTTTTATCTTTGGAAATAAAATTATGGCTCTAATCAAAACAGTAAATGGTAAAAGCCCTGTAATGGGAAAGGGTTGCTATCTTGCAGAAAATGCTACTCTTGTTGGCGATGTTGTAATGGGTGAATCATGTAGTGTTTGGTTTAATGCTGTGATTCGAGGCGATGTGCATTATATAAAGATGGGCGACAAGGTTAATGTTCAAGACGGGGCTGTTATTCATTGCACTTATCAAAAATACGCTACCGAAATTGGCCATAATGTTTCCATTGGTCATAACGCTTTGGTTCACGGCTGTACCATTCAAAACAATGTTTTGATAGGTATGGGTGCTATCGTTATGGACGGTGTGGTGGTTGAAAGCAATTCTATTATTGCTGCTGGAGCTGTTGTATTAGAAGGAACATTGGTTGAAAGTGGTAGTATCTACGCTGGTGTGCCTGCCAAAAAAGTAAAAAGTCTTAGTCAAGAACAAACGGCTCGACTAATTAAAGGTATTGCCAACAATTATGTAATGTACTCCTCTTGGTTTAGTGAATAGAGCTTACTTCTTCCAAATGAATATCTTCTCCGAAAAAGAATTTTGCAGACTTCTCGAAAGAAAGGGTATAATCCGATACGTAGAATCTATGCTTTTGACTTTGATGAGCGAGTAATTGTTTGTCAGTCAGAACGTCCTTTATATGTAAAGCAACTTGACTCGCCGAGTCTATAACATCTACCTCTTGAGGGTAAAAGTCCCTTATTACTTCGTGAATAAGTGGGTAATGTGTACAAGCCAAAATTAACTTTTCAATTCCCTCTAGAGCTGGATCTTTGAGGTAATTATGAACGATAGCTTGGCTAATTTTATCGTTAAAAAAGCCTTCCTCTATCATAGCAGCTAACAGGGGAGTAGCTAATGATTTAACGCTAATGTTTTGATTTATTGATTTTATTTTTTGAGGATATACATCTGAATTGATAGTTCCCTTTGTCCCAATAACTCCTATAGTTTTGGTGTCGATGCTAGTAGTAATGCGTTTGACTATAGGGTCTATGACATTTACAATTTCAATATCTGGGTATTCATTTTTTGTGGTTTCATAGGCCACTGAAGATGCCGTATTACAGGCAATAACAATCATTTTACAATTCTTTTGCTTGAGAAAAAGAGCGATATTTTTTGAGAACTCTTGAATGGCATGTGCTGATTTTTCGCCATAAGGCAAGTGCTTGGTATCCCCAAAATAAAGCAAACTTTCATGGGGTAAAAGTGAGCGAATAGCTTTAGCTACCGTTAGCCCACCTATACCTGAGTCAAAAATACCTATTGGATTATCCTTATTCACTTTCCTAAAATAGCATAAAAAAAGCAGTTTGTTACAAACTGCTTTTTTAAAATGATATATCGATTGTTATAGTCCTAATTTAGACTTTACTAAGTTCAGTACATTTTCACTTTCTGCGGCATATAAGAAACTTCCAGCTCCTGAATCGAAAATGAAGGTGTAATTGCCTTCTTTAGCAACTTCATCTATGGCTGCCATAGCTTTCTCTCTTATTGGAGTAAACAGTTCAGCTTCTTTTTCACCTAAAGATTGTTGAGCGTTTTTCTGGAACTCAACAACACGTTGTTGTATTCCTTCAATCTCTCTAATCTTATCTTCCTTGATTATGTCAGTGTAAGAGGTTTCATTTTGTTGATATTCCACCACTTTTTTCTCATATTCTGCTTGCATAGCGGTTAACTGAGATTCTAAGCCTTTAGCATAGGTTTGTAATTCCTCTTGCATTGACTGACTCTCAGGCATCATAGCCAATAACTCGTTGGAGTTGAGGTAACCAAATTTACTTTGGGCTTGTGTCGATAACATTACGGCTAAGGACAAAACTAGCGTTAATAGTACTTTTTTCATTGTTTTAGTGTTTTTATTAATAAATTATTTGTAGCCTAACATTTTTAAAATATCATCACTTTTATCAAGGCTAGGGTTGCTAAAAAGCATGATTAAATTACTTGATTTGTCAAAGATAATATCATATCTTTTTTCGTTGGAGAAATCCTGTATGGCATTATATACTTTATCTTGTATGGGCTGTATTAGCTCTTTTCGTTTAGTATATAAATCACCTTCTGGACCAAATCTTTTTCTCTGTAATTCTTTAGCGTCTTTTTCTTTATTTATGATTTCGCTTTCCCTTTTATTTTTCATCTCTTGAGTAAGCAAAACTTTATCCGCTTGATATTTTTTATAAAGTTGGTCAATCTGTTGGTACAGCTCTTCTATTTCCTCTTGCCAATTTAGTGACAGTTTGTCTAATTGATCCTGTGCAGAACCGTATTCGGGCATACGTTCAAGGATATAATCCGAATCAACATAGGCAAACTTTTGAGCATTGACACCTATAGAGGTCAAACATATTAGTGAGATGAGAATTAACTTTTTCATTGGTGCTAAAGTATTAAAATTGTTGATTAATTGAAAAATGGAATTGACTTCCACTTGATGTTGGGCTACCCGGAATTTCATCAAAGCCATAACCCCAGTCTACACCCATTATTCCCATCATAGGAATCGTCATTCGTATTCCTACCCCTGCAGAACGTTTGATGTCAAATGGATTAAATTTATTAATCATATTCCAAGTATTACCAGCTTCTAAGAATGCTAAAGCAAAAATAGGAGACTGTGGATTTAATGATAACGCATATCTAAGCTCTAAAGTATATTTGTTATAAATGGTTGCTCCATTACTTGGTGATAGTGAGTTATTCTCATAACCTCTTAAGGCAATGACTTCTCTACCATCAACAGCATAACCGCTCAGTCCATCACCACCAACGTAGAATCGTTCAAATTGTGTCAGTTCTTTATCGTCACTATACTTACCAATTAGACCATATTCTAAGTTTGTTTTCAGTACTAATTTATCAGCAAGGCTATTGAACCAATTCGCGCCAAAGTTCCATTTGTGGTATTCTACCCATGTGTTCAAGTCTTCGATTTCTGATTCTGAATAGTCATCAATGCCATCTAGAACAGAATATGGGGGTGTTAGCTGAATCGAGAGTTTCATATTTGAACCCTTTCTAGGGAAAGTTGGTTGATCAACTGAATTTCTTCCCAATACAAAAGAATATGACATATTATAAAAAGTACCGTCATCAAAGTTACCAAAGCTGTATTGATCAACTAAGTATTTTTTCAAGCTGATATTTTGGTAAAGAGTGAAAAAGTCGTCTGGCCATTTCAAGCGTTTACCCAGTCCAAAAGATGCGCCAGTTACTTTAAAAACCCCTCTATTTTCATCATCTCTATCTAATCCATTTGATGTAATTGAGTGGTAAGCACCAATAGTCAAAGAATTAGGTTTTTTACCTCCTAACCACGGTTCAGTGAATGAGATATTGTAGGATTGGAATTGTACTCCATTTGATGTAGCTGACAAGCTAAGACGTTGTCCGTCACCTGATGGTAATGGTGACCATGCACCTTTTTTAAACATATTCTTGGCAGAGAAGTTGTTAAAGGATACTCTAAATGTTCCTATTATTCTGTCTGCACCGTACCCACCTTGCAATTCTACTTGGTCAGAGGACTTTTCTTCAACGATATAATTTAAATCTACCGTTCCTTCTTCTTGATTGGGCTCAACATCTATGTTTAGTTTTTCAGGGTCAAAATAGTTGAGGGTAGCAATTTCTCTTTGTGAACGCATAATGTCTGAACGACTAAATAAATCGCCTGGTTTGGTGCGTATCTCACGCATAATAACGTGGTCGTTAGTTTTAGAATTACCACTTACTGACACTCTATTGATTCTAGCTTGAAGGCCTTCATAAATTCTAACCTCAATGTCTATGGTATCGTTTCGAATTTCAGTTTCTATGGGCGTTACTTGAGAAAATAAATAACCGTTGTCGAGGTATATGGAGTGAACATCTCTACTGTCTGGACTACCCAAAACTCGAGTTTCTAGAACACTTTGGTCGAAAATGTCACCTTTGTTAATGCCTACTAATGCCGCTAGTTCGTTATTTGAATATGTAGTGTTTCCTACAAAGGTAATATCTCCAAAATAGTAGGTTTTACCTTCGTTTATTTTTAAGCCAATATCAAGTAATTCTTCCTCGTTGTTGTATGTTATAGTGTCGCTAATAACTTTAGCATCTCGGAGTCCTTTTTCATTGTATTTAGCAATGATTTTTTCTTTATCGTCTTTATAGGCTTCATCTAAAAATTTCGATGCTTTGAAAATCCTGAAGAATTTCTTTTCCTTAGTGTCTTTCATCAAACGTTTTAGACGTTTGTCGGTAAAAACTTTATTCCCTTCAAAGTCAATTGCTCCGATTTTTACTTTTTTGCCCTTCTCGATATTCAAAGCTAGTATGACGTGATTTTTGGTAATGGTATCCACCACTTGACTTACAGTAGTGTTCACATTCAAAAACCCTTTTTCCTTGAAGTGACTAGCAATAATATTTTTGGTGTTGATAATGACATTTTCAGTAATGATTTTACCTCTTGCTAGTTTAATTTTGTCACGTATAGCATCTATCTCAGAGCGTTTTATACCCTCAAATTTAAACTTGGATAGTCGAGGTCTTTCTTCTAGGTATAGGGTAAAGAAAATAGAATTCCCTTGAATTGACTTAACTCGTATTTGAACATCTGAGAATAGACCTTGCTCCCATAAAATGCGACTAGCCTTAGTGAGCTTATCGCCGGGAACCATAATTCTTGAACCGACTTCAAGAGTAGATAGCTGAATGAGTGTTTTGTGGTCTAGAAATTTTGTGCCTTCTACATCAATGCCACCAATGCTATACTCTTTTGGGTTGGAGTAGTCAAAATTTGTGCTAGACAGACTTACTTGAGCCATTGTAAAATGACTTATGAATAGACAAACGATAGATATGAGTATACTATTCTTAAGCATTTTCTTTTTCAATTTGTTCACTAGTTTTACCAAATCTTCTTTCTCTTTTTTGGTAGTTTGTAATTGCTTCAAAAAGATTTTTTCTTCTAAAGTCAGGCCATAATATTTCGGTAAAATATAATTCCGAATAAGCTATTTGCCACAATAAAAAATTACTAATTCGTTGTTCGCCACTTGTTCGTATTAACAACTCTGGGTCAGGAATATTGTGTGTGAATAGATGATTTTGGATAGTGTTTTCATTAATATCTTCACTTTTCAGCTCTCCGTATTGTACTTTTTTAACGATACTTTTTACAGCCTGAGCAACCTCTTTCTTTGAACTGTAGCTTAGTGCTAATACTAAAGTCATACGAGAATTATTAGCTGTTTTTTCTATTGTTGAATTGAGGTTTTGAAGACATTTCTCGGGTAAATCTTCTAAATTACCAATAGCTTGCAGTCTTATGTTGTTATCCATTAAGGTTTTAGTCTCGTCAAGAATAGTTTTAACTAGCAATTCCATAAGAGCATCTATTTCCTTCTTTGGTCTATTCCAATTTTCTGAGGAAAAAGCGTAAAGCGTAAGGTATTTTAAGCCTAGCTCTGCAGCACCTTCAACGGTATCTCTTACAGCCTTGACGCCTACTTTGTGTCCAAAAATTCTAATTTTAGATTGCTTCTTAGCCCATCTGCCATTACCATCCATGATAATTGCGACGTGTTTCGGTAAAGTGTCTTTGTTGATGTCAGTGTGTTGAGTCATCGATTAGTATTGACAGACTTTAGGTTTGGTGTAAATCTTGTATGAAAGTGTCAGTCCAGCGAAATAATACCAATCGTCCCATAAGTTTTCATTAGCTCTGTTTCTGTTGGTATTGCCAGTCCATGTGGTAATATCTGCGCCTGGGTTACTAGCGATATAATTTTGAAGTGCGATACTTCTATCGGAAAGATTAGCAGCGTCTTCATTTTCCATAAATAGATATTGTGGACTAGCATAAATGCCTCCGACATCATCAATATAATCGGTAAACGTTTTACGTAAACCATATTCAATGGCCATACTAAATTTTTCACCTAAACTTGCTTTGAATCCCATTCCAACAGGAATAGCGAATTGAATAAGCTGATAGGGATCTTTCTCAGGATACTGACTAGAATACTGCCCTTCTGTTCCTAGCGGTTGTAGATCTATCCATTCATTGTTAGTTTGATTACCATCGTTGTCAAATGGTGTGTCTGTGTCAAACTTTCTTGCTTGAGGATTAAAGTTGAACATAGAAATTCCTGTGAAAATATAAGGAGTAAAAGGGTATCTTGAATTGCCTGTTTCGTAAGGAAAAAAGTTAAACTCTATAATGCCTGATAGTTCATATATAGAAGATTTGAAATGTAAATTCCTGTTGAATTTAGCAGTATCCACATCATTGAGTTTATCGCTTCCTCTGAGTTCTCCTAGAGATATACCTCCTCTTATCGCAAACCTTCTGTTAAGATTTGTTTTGTATTGTAAAGCTGTTGCTGGTCTTGCTAATCTAAGATGTTGATCGTTTAAATCTCCAATGTAATAAGAAGTACCTAGCATTACACCTATTTCAGAATAAGGATCTATTCCTTGTGAAAAAGCACTGTAGGAAGTGAAAGTAAATGCAGAAAAAATAAATATGATTAGTCTTTTCATCTAATTTTTCGGTTACAATTAATTACGTAACGCACAAATATAGGTATTTATGATGTAAATAGTGTTAATTTCTTTTGTCCTTACCCCACATTAGTTTTTCTCTAATTGTTGAAATAAAACTTTGCTTTTCAAATTGTATTAATTTTACCTTATAATCAGCTTTTCGAATACATAATTCCAATTCAGGACCTATAGCTCTAGAACGGCTGTCTAATGCCACCAAAGCAAGTTCATCACGTTCAGAAACTTTTAAGGTAATTTTTGATTCGTCAGAAACTATGATGGGTCGTACATTTAAATTGTGTGGAGCAATAGGTGTAATAATGAAATTATTTGTGCCAGGAAGTACAATTGGACCACCACAACTTAGAGAGTATCCTGTTGAACCTGTAGGGCTAGAAATAATTAGCCCATCTGCCCAGTAGGTATTAATAAATTCATCGTCTAGATATGCATGAACACGAATCATAGACGAGGTGTCTTTTTTCAGTACAGTAACTTCATTAAGTGCAAAGTTGGTATCGCCAAATAAATTATTCTCACTTTCTAATTGCAATAAAGTTCTTTGCTTGATGTTATACTCGCCTTTTAGCAAGTGATTGATAGCGTATTCTATTTGGTCGGTAGAAACACTTGAAATAAATCCGAGTGTGCCTGTGTTAATACCTAAAATTGGAATGTCAGAATCTCGAACAAATGTAATTGCTCCAAGTAAAGTACCATCGCCACCAATACTTAATAAAATATCGGCTTTTTCTTTCAATTCTTGTGGTGTTTCGAAAGTTTCAAACTCTCTTTTGAAGTTAATATCTACTAGATTATCATAAAATTGATTTTCAATAATTAACTTAATGTTTTCTTGTTCTAGCTTATTGACTAAATGCTGAACATATTTTGCTTTAGCGGAATTAAATTGTGTGCCAAAAAGTGCAATTCTCATTTTTAAAATGGATTTGAAAAATGAATAAAAAAGCCCCATTCGTTGAGGTGATTTCTACTGTATTCTAGTCGCAAGAGTTTGTCATAATACGTTACGAAATCTAAACTCACACCTTGACTAAACAAAAAGCTATTGTTTAAGGCGTTTTGATTTGCGTACTGATTGTCAATGACTACTCCCATATCAGCAAATATACTGAAGTAAAAAGAATAATAGCTTTTTTTGAATTGTTCCATTTTCAAATACGGAACATCTAATTTTTGCCTAGGCACAAGTTCGTATTTAATAGCAGTCTTTGTCATAGCATAATGTTCTCCATCAATTACATAATATTCGTAGCCTCTGAGGTAATCTTCAAATCCTAATGATTCGTTTAAAATATAAGGTAGTGTCGTATTAGTTTGCGCTTTTGCTTTAATGCTATTGCCTATGAACCATCTTGGTTTTAGCACAAAATGATTTTCTGTTTTAGCGATAATTTTAAAGTTATTGAAGTCGGCGTTTTGACCTCTATGAGCAGAAATTAATACTTCATTAAAAGAACCTTTTGTCGGATATGAAATAGAATTTCTTTTTTCGTTTTCATAATGATACTCTAGTGTAGAAAATTCAAATTCATAACTTTCATTTCCTAAAAAATTAGGATTTAATGCTTGAATATCTTCGGGAACTTCAAACCAAGAATGTTTTATGCTCAATCTATGAGTTAGATTTAAATCCTTTTTATATTGAAGTGTGAAGGCACTATTCCAATTTAAAAAATGTTGGTCGTCATAACTTTTATACAATAAGGTATTATCTGTTGTTTTATAGTGAAATTGCTTCATTCTAAACAATTCTACATTAAGTATTGTTCCTAATGTTTTGCTTTTATTGATGTATGGAATATCGTATTCAAATAAATAATGTTCTTTATAGCCTTTTCTAAATTTTAGTTTTAGGAGTTCATTGCGTCCTCTGAAATTATACCAATTTAGAAAAACACCATAGTTAAGTCTAGAAAAATCAGTGTAATTAGAGCTTTGTAGACTATCCCAAAAGACATTAAAATTGCGTTCAGAAATTTCTAAAATCGGATAAGGCCATACGTACCAACGTTCTATAACTTTTATGTTTACATCAATCTCATTTTGATTGTAGGAGGGGACAATATCCACAAAGTTGAAGAGCCACTGACTGCCAATGTTTAGTTCACTTTGCTTGAGTTTTTCGTTAAATTCTATAAGTGTCAATGAATCGCCGATTTGGAAAGACAATTCTCTCAAGACTGTTGCTCTTTTGGTTACCTTATTACCTTCTATTTCAATAGAGGTTACTCTAAATACCTCTTGTGAATAAGACGTAAAAGCAATAATTACTATTAAAAATGTAAGTATTAGTCGCATTAGGGGTTAAGGTACCTCATTAATAAATCGTATCTATCGCCTAGATTATCTTTGTTTTCAGACTGGTTATAACTTGCAGCTACAGTATATTTGTAGCGTTCGAAAGTCTGAATGACTGGAGCGATGTCTATAATATTGAGCTTCAGGGTAAGCTTTATTACATCTCTATCGTCAACGTCGGTAATATAAGCACTCAATATACGTGCACCATTACTTTCTACAATTTGAGCAATTTCACTCATAGAATATTCTTTTTTCATCATTTCTAAGATGATAACGCCACCACTTTCTTGAATAGCTACAATTGATGCTAAAGAGCTTATTATGGATTTATACGTTATAGAGCCAATATATTTTCCATTTGCTAGCATAGGAAGTAAGCTCAGTTTATGTTCGTCCATATAGTTAATGACTTCAAAAACATCTTTACCCAAAGGCATAAAAAAGTGTTGTATTTTTTCCTTAATACTTTCTAACTTATTGTTTTCATCGTGCATGCCCCAGATGTCTTCCTCCGAGATTACGCCGTGAAGTTCATTATTGGATAATATAGCTAAATGAGAAAGATGATATTCTTGCATAATAGCTAATGCTTCAGCTCCAGAATATTCTAGTGTAATGGTTTGTATTTCCTTAGATATGAGTTTTCTTGTAATCATAACACTTGGCAAACATAGTATTTTTACCTTTGTCCCCGTATTTATAATCTCACCTATTAATGACAAAGTTAAGTGTAAACATTAATAAAATTGCAACAATTCGTAATGCACGAGGTGGCAATATGCCTAATGTTATAGAAGCTGCTACTAATTGCGAACGCTTTGGCGCTCACGGTATTACGGTACACCCTCGTCCTGACGAAAGACACATTACTTATAATGATGTACGTCAAATAGCCCCAATTGTTACGACAGAATTCAACATTGAAGGTTATCCTTCAGAGTCTTTCATTGATTTGGTACTATCTGTAAAACCACATCAAGTGACTCTAGTTCCCGATGCTCCCGATGCTATAACTTCTAATGCTGGCTGGGATACGCTTACTCATCAGTCTTTTTTGAAATCCATTATCTCAGATTTTAAAGGTGCTGGAATTCGTACATCGTTGTTTGTTGAAGCTGAACCTAAGTATATAGAAGGAGCTAAGGCAATTCAAACTGATAGAATAGAACTTTATACAGAAAGTTATGCTCAACATTTTGCCATTGACAAAGCAAAAGCTGTTAAGCCATTTGTGGAGTCGGCTATTTTAGCAAAAGAATTGGAATTGGGTATAAATGCTGGACACGATTTGAACTTAGAGAACCTTAAATACTTTGCTAACTCTGTTCCTTTTTTAGACGAAGTATCTATAGGTCATGCTCTAATTTCAGATGCATTATATTTGGGTTTGGAAAAGACTATAGAGAGTTATAAAAATTGTTTGATAAAGTGAAGCTATATTCTAGGGTTTTAGGAGAGGGACAACCATTACTTATTATTCATGGCTTATTCGGAATGTCCGATAATTGGCAATCTTTAGCTAAACGGTATGCCGATTATTTTGAGGTACACCTCATTGACCAACGTAATCATGGACGTTCTCCTCATGCAGATGAATTTTCTTATTTGCACTTATCCAATGACTTACATCAATACATTATAGATAATCAATTGAATGATGTCGTTATCATAGGTCATTCATTAGGCGGTAAAACGGCTATGCAATTTGCGGTGAGCTATCCTGAATTATTATCCAAGTTAATCATAGTTGATATCTCACCACGTTTTTACCCCATACATCACGATAAAATTATTGAAGGCTTAAAAATGCTCGACTTTTCAATTCTAAAGTCCCGCTCTCAAGCTGATGTCATATTATCTGAGTACATTGAAGAGGGCGATGTTCGTCAATTCTTATTGAAAAGTATGTATTGGAAAGAAAAAGGGCAATTAGACTTTAGATTTAACCTAAAATCCATTTCACAAAATATTGCTAATGTTGGAGAGGCTTTGGATAATGAAGCGAACTGCTCCATACCTACCTTATTTATTAAAGGGGGGAATTCCAATTACATAAACGATGATGATGAAGACCTAATCTTCAAACATTTTACAGGTGCCGAAATACAAACAGTAGATGAGGTTGGGCATTGGCTTCACGCCGAAAAACCTCAAGAATTTTTTGAAATGACTATTCGCTTTTGTCTCTAGTTATTGCACAACGAATTTAATACGCTCATTAGCAAATTCTATAAAGTATAAACCTGCTTTCAGATTCTTCTTCATTTCAATTTTGTTCAGTCCATTGGTGATAGGTGCATAATCTGTAACGATAGTTTTGCCTTGAATATCGACAATCTTATACTCCATATTTGCACATTCTAGACCGACTACTTGTAATGTAAACGTACCGTTATTTGGATTAGGATAAAGTTGTATCTCATGTGTTTTTAACTCATCAGCTGAGGTAGATGTACAAACAAATTCACAAGCGACCAATGAAGAATAAGTACCACTTCCATCGAGAGGGTCTATACAAGCTTCACCAACACAGTTATATGAAGGCTCTACTTGATTTTCCAATTCGTTCATTCGTTGATGAAATTCTTGATAAAACTGATTGGCAATATTAGCGTCATGAATAATCATAGTGTTTTCATCGTTGTTAGTTTCTGCTGCACCAGACCAATTATGAGAACCAGTTATAACTATTGGGTCGGAGTCTATATTGGCATGGTCTACGATACAGTACTTGTGGTGAAAGCTATCCCCAAAGCCTTGATGGGACATCACATTGACACCTAAATCTAATAGGTATTCGTACTCTGAACCTTGTGTATTCACTTGTTCAATTATTCCATTGACTTCAACTCCATCATCGTATCTTTCAACAATAGTATTGGCAAGTTGATTGTTTGTAAATACTAATAAAGCAAAGTCAATTTCTTCATCTGCAGTTTTTAGAACGTTAGAAATATTTAGGGTTGTATTATCGGAAGGCGAGAAATATACCTCAAACTGATTGCCGTTGACAATAAATTGGTGAGGCGTATTGTTTGATTTATCACTTCCAAATTTAGCGTTAGCTGCGTCTGGCTCATCACCATCGCCCCCCCACATTTCATTAAATTCTAATTCGTACGTTCTTGCTACAGATTGATCTTGAACCATTATAATATGATTTGGGTCGTTAAAAATTTGCTCGGAAGTCCAATTAGTTGAGCCGCTTAACACCCAAGAGCTATCGGCAATATCAGCATCAATAACAATAAATTTGTTGTGCATAATTCCCATAACTTCAGGTCTTTCTAAAACAGGGATATTATCATTTAAACTTCCTAATGCCATTGTAGTAGTAGACTCACAAGTGATGTATCTTACTCTAACGCCTCTTTCATAGGCATCGTTAATCGCTGAGGTAATCATAGCATCAGAATGGTTATATACAGCTACGTCTAGTGTGTGCATAGCTTTATCAATGTATGCTTTGATAGAGTCATTAGTATATACCCCTGAGGATTGAGCATTTTCAATAGTTGCTACATTTGTGTCAACAGAATTGTTGAAGCATAATCGGATTTTTCCTGATGAAGTCGATTGCGTAGCAAAGGCATATAGTGCTGAATAGGCATTTTCTTCTTCCGTATTAGAAAAGGCTTGAACATAATATATTGTTCCAGCCTCTAAGTTTTCTAAACTGACAGTGTGTTCAAGAGAAGTTAGGTTATCTGAGTCATTAATTTCGCCTAATTCCAATTCGGGAGTTAATCCATAAGATACATTAGAGTAACTTTCTAAGTTAGTGCTCCAATTGACATCAAAACTTGATGTTGTAATGTTGCTTTGTGTGACTGCAGAACTAAAGCAAATTTCGCCGCTAAATTCAAAGTCATTTTCATCTCTAATGAGTAATTGATAGCCATCAAATCCTGTAAACGAATATTGTGAAGAAATAGCAGTCATTTTAACTGGGCAAGATGGGATAAGTGTATTTTCTAAACTACTACCTGCTTTGATATAAATTATGCCACTTTGCCCTTCTGAAGAAAAGTTATGAGTGCCCACGCTGAAAATTTGACCTGCATTTTCAAAAACAATATTTTCGATACTAACAAGTTCGGATTCTGTATCCTCACCTATTTGATTTGGGGTTATGAGTTGAGGGTTAATGCTATATCCACTCCCGTGATTTGTTAAGTCATTAACGGGTTGAACTTCAAGTAATCCGTTATAATCTACAAGAACACCTGTAACCGTAATACTATCGCCTCTATTGACGCTCCCCATTACTTCAGGATCATAAATAGCTAAAGCTGCAGTAGCATCTTCTATATATCGGATAGGGCTACCCAATTCATCGCCATTGGTTACAATACCACTTATAGTGACGGTTGCTCCTTCACCTTGAGTTCGAGCAGTTGCTATATCTTGAGAGTATAGGTTAAGTTGTAATCCAATACATCCAATTAATAATAATATCTTTTTCATAATATTTTTGTTAGAAAGTCAATTTTGCTGATATATTAATTCTTCTACCCATTCCAAAGAATACTCCAGCAGACTTGGCATCAAATTCAGCATATTCTGCATTGTATGAGTCGTTGTTTTGAGCATCTGAAATATACACTTCGTTAAGGGCGTTTAGAACACTTAAACGAAAGTTGATTTTACTTTTTTTATTCAATTTTAGGGTGTAACCAGCATGAAAATCTACTAAAGAATAAGCTGGTATTTTCCATGATTCTCGCCCTGCATTTTCACCATCCAAAGAAAGTGGATCAAAGTCAGAGTAGTAATCATCAAAATATGTTCCTCGAACTTTTAAATAGATGTGATCTAGTGGCTCATAACGTAAGCTCATTCCAAACTGTGTTTGTGCAGCATCACCTACATGCACTCCTATAGCATCAAATGATTCGACCACTTCATTTCCAAAATCATCAATAATAGCATTGTTATTATCATCATAAAAACGAACACTATCTTTAGATTGCCATGTCCAATCACCAATA
>Ga0213866_10001337_pt1 | contig 18358 bp, 29 predicted proteins | sample PICome_11_FD_160079 | JGI IMG/M metagenome (GOLD analysis project Ga0213866, IMG submission 160079) | Coastal seawater microbial communities near Pivers Island, North Carolina, United States - PICO284 | ecosystem: Environmental > Aquatic > Marine > Coastal | place: USA: North Carolina...
CGTTGCACGATTTGACGACTCGTATAGCACACTTAGTACTACTTATGATTGTAGAGATACACGCTTCAGTGGAACATCAGCAGCGTGTCCTGTGGCAGCAGGATTTCTAGCAACTGTTGTTCAATACAATAGAGGTTGGACTTATGAAAACATTCGTAATTGGATTGAAAATAATGTAGAGGTGCAAGATAGTTCAGACTTTTATGACAACACAAGAGGAACTACTGCTGAAGGCACAGAATGGGCTGATCGTAATAGATTACAAGGCGGGGTAGCTCGTGTAGCATATCTAGCAAGTTATCCTGTTACTACTCCGTATCCAGGCGCAGCACCTCAACGTGTTATAAGTGGCCCATTAAATCTAAGAGGCAACCTAAGTATTAGATTTGGCAACAGATAAATACTAAAAACGGAGACATATCTAAATGGCTATAACAACTATTAATGTAGGAAACATTGCAAACGACGGAACAGGTGATGATCTCCGCGAAGCATTCATCAAAGTAAACGATAACTTTACAGACTTAAATCAAAGAGTAGTTGAAATTCCTTTAACAGCATCTAATATTGGTGTTACAGGAGAAGGTGTCTTTGCTGGTACTTCAAATAATACATTACAATTCAAGAAACTTATACCTGGAGCAAACACTTCCATTACATCAAATAACGATTCCATTACTATTAGTTCGTCAGGTGGAATTAATAGTTTCTTAGTTTTAACGAATAATGGTAGCTTAACAGTAGATAACAACAACTATCTTGGACTTGAAGGTAGACAGAATATTACAACAACTGCAACTAATGGTACAGTATTTTATGATCTTGATGGAACAGATCTTGTAGAACTTGACACTAATCCTAGATTAGGTGGACCTCTAAATGCTAACAATCAGAACATTGTTAATGTAGACACAGTAAGCGCAGGAAGTTACTTAGGTAATCTAACTGGACTTGTACACGACATTGACATAAGAGAAATATATGATTATTTTGACGACGACTATGATTTCGGACCATTAATCAACAGACAGTTTTCATCTATTATAGATTATATTATCAGCGACTATCCAGTAGACGCTGGAGGATTAATCGGCGACGAAGTTAGAGATTTTAATATTGACCTCGGCGTCCTTAGTAACTAAACCCGATAAATACTATACGGAGAGCGTATAGATGGTCATTTGGACAAAAAATTCGGGCAGCAAACTTGCAGTCTTACAAGAAAGAATTACAACAACAGTAAACTTACCTGTTGCTCCTGAGGCAACAGTAACACTTCATAGCGGAGAATTACCCAAAGGTCTACGATTAAATGGGACCATACTAGAAGGCACACCATTTGAAGTTCCAAGAAATACTACTTATAGATTTGTACTACGAGGTGAACTTGACGGTGTTAAGCAAGATAGAACATATAACATAGAAGTACAAGGTCCTGATGCACCTGAATGGATTACTAGAGAAGACTTACTAGATATAGGCACGAACCAAACTTACTATATTCTAGACAGTACTCCGGTCGAATATCAATTACAAGTTATTGACAGAGATACTAGCTCAGGACAGAGACTAGTATACTTTATAGGATCTGAAGGTGGTGAGTTGCCACCGGGTATTTCTTTAACTAGAGATGGTAAGCTAGTTGGAGTTGTCGATCCTGTACTTGCATTAGAAAAACAAGCCAAAAGTGGCGTGTACGATGAGAACAACTTTGATCGTTATCCTTATGATTTTAGTGTACAAAGCGCACAAGGATTTGATAGCTTTTACTACGATGTTTCAATTTATGATTTTGCAACACCAACACAAGTTCCTAAAAAACTAAATCGTTTTTACCAGTTTACAGTAAGTGTTACAGATGGTGATACTACAGCAGACCGTACTTTTAGAATATTTGTTGTTGGTGATGATTTCCTACGTGCTGACAACACTATAATGCAAGTTGGTACTGGTGTATTCTCAGCAGACAACACACCAATTAGAACACCAATATGGCTTACTCCCGGAGATTTAGGTTTTAGAAGAGCCAACAATTATATAACTTTATTCTTAGATGTTATTGATCCTAATAGTTTAACAGGTATTACAGTATACGAATTAGAAGATATAAATGATGACGGATCACCGAGTGCATTACCACCAGGAATGTCGTTAGATGAACAATCGGGAGAAGTATCAGGTATCGTTCCTTATCAGCCGTCAGTTACACAAGAATATAAATTTACTATCACTGCAATCCGTGTAACAGGCAACTCGGACGAAAGAGCCGAAACACAAAAAACTTTTAAAATAACACTACTCGGTGAAGTAAACAGCAACATCAACTGGATTACGCCATCAGATTTAGGCGACATTAATTCAAACTACATTTCTACATTAAGTGTTACTGCAACAAGTGACGTTCCAGAAGCATTTGTATTATATTCTTTAGATAGTGGAAGATTGCCGCCTGGCTTAGAATTAGCATATGACGGAGAAATAGTAGGAAAAATAAACAGTTTTGGAAGTGTAGATAGTTTAGGTCTAACAGTCTTTGACAGTGCTAATCTTACAATAGATGGTAACACTACATCAGTTGATAGAGAATATGTGTTTACTGTTAGAGCACAAGATCATTTTGGATATAGTTCTATTAAAAGAACTTTTAATATTACAGTTTCAGATCCTGATGATAAATTATATTCCAACGTATTTTTAAAGCCGTTATTAAAACCAGAACAAAGAACAACATTTAACGAGTTTGTAACTGATCCTGCAATCTTTCCACCTAGCAGTATTTACAGACCAAACGATCCCGAATTTGGGCTTACACGAGATATTAAACTATTAGTTTATTCAGGCATTGAAACCAAACTAGCTGAACAATATGTATCTGCAACAGCATTAACAACTAGAAGAAAAAATTACAAAATTGCAGATCTAAAAACAGCGGTTGCAAAAACACCGGGTACTAATGACATTGTATACGAAGTTGTATATCTTGATGTAGTTGATCCTTATGAAAGAGATGGGAAAGTAAAAGACAAAATTACAATTAAAAATAATGCAAAAATACTAGTAAACAGTATACGAACTTCCCCTAAGAATCCAGATTACGACACAGAAACTCAAACTTATTTGCCTGTATATCGAAGAAACGGCACTACAAGAGTTATTCCTAATAGACGTAGTTTAACAATAGAACAGCGTTCGGGATCAGTAGATTATGCTTTTGGTACAGATTTTTATGTAGAAACAAGGACTGGATCATTACTAGTAGTGTTTGCTAACACTCCAGCAAACAATCTTTCTCAAAGGCCTTTGCCTGCAGAAAACACTGTACTTACAGATAGTAATGCAATTTTAGTTAGTGATCCGAATAAGATTGTTAAATATATTAGTAATATAAGTAACGTAAGAAAAGAATTTAGTAAACTTGGAAGAACTGAAAGAAACTTTTTACCTCTTTGGATGCGTACAGCACAAGAAGACAGTATCCAGGAATTAGGATATACTCTTTCTATTCCATTATGCTATTGTAAACCCGGCACTAGCGAAACAATTAAAGCAGCGATTAACTTTAGTGGGTTTGACTATCGACAGTTTGAACTAGATATTGATAGATTCTTAATAGATAGTACAGAAGGAATTGGAGATCCTAAGTATTTCGTGTTTGCTAATTATGAGTTCAATTTATAATAAATAGTATTGGAGAACAAAAAATATGGCTATTACTACAAACAGAACAACTATTGAAGGTATTGATCAAGAATACCCAGTAGCAGGTCAAGACAACGACTCACAGGGCTTTAGAGATAACTTTAGTGCTATTAGAGGAAGTCTACTACAAGTAGAAACAGATCTACAGGACCTAGAAAATACAACAGTAAAAACAGATACAGATAATGATTTTAACGGTAATGTAATTAGAGATGCAAGTCTTGAAAATGTTACAGAAGAAGTAAATGTTATTGCCGGAGTTGACAGTCAAATCGATATTAACTTTACTAACGGACACTATCAAAGTATTCAAGTTGTAGGTAATGTTACATTAAGATTTGCACTTTGGCCAGAAACAAACAAAGTAGGCAAGATTAGAATTTTAATCAGAGCAGATGGTAATAATCGCACAGTTAACTGGACAACAGAAGCAGGTGGTACTATTAAGTACGGACCTAATTTTCCAACACCATTTGAAGTTACATCAGCAGTTGACCCAATCGTTCTTGACTTTTGGACAGACGACGGTGGACAAGTAGTTTACGCTGATTATGTAGGACAATTTACAACATAATGTTTAACCCATTAGTAGATTCACTAGAAGCCTTATCGGATTCAGAAGTAGAAAAATCTATTAATAATCTCTCCCGAAAATACTTTCAAACACAAAATCCACACGTACAGGCACAGATTAGTTCTGTGCTTGAAATGTATAAGTCTGAAATGAGAACTAGAACCGCTAAAGCAATGCAAAAAATAAATGAAAATAATGGCGATGAATCTCTTGACAATCTGATTAATATCAGTTAAAATACACTTATGCTTATGAAAACTGACGAACTAGGTATACCACGATTTTCTAACCGCGACTTGATCGATATGATCTATAGTGGCAATGCAGATAAGGTACACGTTGTACTATGTGATCAAAATGATGACATAGACAAATTCAATAGTGCAATGGAAGAACAAGGTCTTCCAAAACTGCAAAAGTATATTCCATTAGATGTAGATCAAAAGTCTTTTGACGGTGTATGTCAAGGTGAATGGTTTATGCCTGACGAATATAAAACACTTAATCCTTACAAATGGCTTGAAGCAAAGTTAATGGAGAAATATCAAATAGATGATCCTGTTACTTTACGTGATACACATACGTATGAATGGACCAGAGTAACTGAAGAACTTACTGAATATCAGTCTCGTGGTATGTATCCGTTACTACAGTATATGATATATCTTGTAGACTTTATGCGTGAGAACGACATTGTATGGGGTGTAGGACGTGGATCAAGCGTAGCAAGTTATGTGCTGTATTTGATAGGTGTACATAGAATAAACTCAATCCAATATGGCCTGGATTGGCGTGAGTTCTTGAGATAAGTAAGCATATAACATTAGGAGAAAAATTATGCCAATGAAACAAACAGGACGTAAAGTCTATAAAACTATGCAGGGCAAAACAGTCGATATGGATCTACTACGTCAGCGTAATGAGCTTACACCAGCAGTAGGAAATGCTAAAGTAAATGCTCGTGGTGACGAATTAGGACCAGGAGGAAAGATTGTTAAGAAGCGTGAAGAAGTATTAGGACAGTATTATAAAAATAATACTCCAGATGAGATTGCAATCAAACGTTCACAGCCAGAAACACCTGATCCAGTATTAGATGATAATGGTAAAGATGTAACGGATGATTGGAAAGAGCCAGTTGTTGAAGACAGCTGGGTGGAAGATGAAGACGGTAACTTTATAAAAGGTGAATAATGGCTACTAACTTAACTGCAATTAAAGGCAATGTGCGAGCGGTCGGTGACCGTGTATTAGTAACAGATATGTATTTCGGTGAACAAACTACTAAAGGCGGCATTATACTTGCAAACGACGACGGCAAGACACGAGGAATTTATCCTCGTTGGGGTAAGGTACATTCAAAAGGTCCTAAAAATAAAGATCCATATGATATCGGTGATTGGATCTTAATCGAACACGGTCGTTGGACTCGTGCGATGAAATTAGAAACAGAAGCAGGAGAAGAACTAGAAGTTCGTATGGTCGAAACAGAATCAATCCTTGCTTATGCAGATGAGCGTCCTGAAGAAGCACAGATCGGCAAAGAGTTTGCAGATGGTGAAGCTGCAACAATTGACCCTAGCTCATTTGTGAGGACATAATGACAAATCCATTTGCAGATATTGAACGCTTTGGCTCAGCGTGTGACCAAGAGCCTAGTGAAGCAAACTATAAAATGTATCTCGATTTAATTCGAGAAGAAACAGACGAGCTAGAAGAAGCTATCCAAGACAACGACAAAGTAGAACAACTAGATGCACTAGTAGACATTCTTGTTGTTACTATGGGTGCAATCCGTGCAGCTGGCTGGGACGGAGAAGCAGCTTGGAAAGAAGTAATGGACACAAACTTTGCTAAGATTGACCCAGACACAGGCAAAGTAATCAAACGTGAAGATGGCAAAGTGCTAAAGCCTGAAGGATGGAAAGCCCCTGAGCTTGCACAATTTGTTAAATGAATCTATGGATATATGGCGATAGCTTCAGTGTAGAAAATAATCCAGACTCTGGAGTTGAAAAAACTTGGACTGAAATTGTTGCAGATATCTTAGGTTTAAAAATATCTAATAATGCAGAACACGGTATATCAAACGATTACCTATATAAATCAATACTAAATGATATAGAATCTTGGCGGAAGGGTGACTGTGTAATCATACAACTTACTGCTCCTTGGAGAGTTTGGTTCTTTGAACACTTGCCACACTTGTCAAATTTTACTAATTCTACATTAGACAGTAATTTAGAAGACGCACAAATTAACGCAATAGGTGAATATACAAAATACCTTTTCAACAAAGAGGCGTTAATGGTACAATATTATATGATTCAATCTGCATTAAAAAATTTATGCTTACAACGCAGTGATATTAAAATCTTAGTACTTCCAGGATTTCATCCTGTAGAAGATATACCAGGAACACTTAGTACTATTTGTATGAATGAATTTGAAAATGAAACGGTAAGTGCTGACTTCTATAAGCACTGGAATATGGATCCTAGAATAAATCATCTTGTAGAAGACAATCATATCATACTAGCAGAACGTGTGTGTAAATTTTTTATAGACGGTCAATTGCCTGACTTAGTAAATGGATATACAACCGGCGTAATAACATCTAAAAATTATAAAGATAATTGGTAAACTTTAACTTGACTTCTAGCAATTTATACGCTATAATGTATATAAATTGTTAGGAGTTTTCTTTTGGCCACACACGGTATGATCGACTTAGAAACGCTAGGCGTAGAGCCTGATAGCGTAGTAATGACTCTAGGTGCTATTAAATTTGATCCTTTTACAGATGACGAGCCACACAGTCCTTTATATTTGCGTGGAGACGTAGAAGAACAAAGCGAGCAGTATGCACGTTCGATCGACGACAATACATTAGCGTGGTGGGCAACTCAGCCACAAGAAATTCAAGACGAAGCATTTGGCGATCACAGTGATCGTGTAAGCGTACAAGAGATGCTACGTCAACTTAACAAGTGGTGTGTAGGTTTAGACTACATTTGGTGTCAAGGCCCTACATTTGACTTTGTAATTCTACAAAGTTTATACAAAGCAGCAGAAAAACCTGCACCGTGGAACTACTGGCAAATACGAGATAGTCGTACACTGTTTAGTATGATGCCTAGTGATCCACGTAAATCAATTCAAGAAAGTTTACACAACGCACTTGCTGATTGTTATTATCAAGCAAAATGCGTACAACAGTCATACAAGCATTTTGGAGTAAAAGCACGATGATGGATAGAAAGTCAAAAGAAAGCGAATTAACCGAAAAAGATTTACAAGAATTTCTAGACAACGGTGGCAAAATTACTGTATGTCCTCCGGGTGCAAGAACAGAAGATATTGATTATAAAGGCGGCGGCTTTTATGGTCGTAAAAAGAAAAAGAAAGAAGAAAAATGATTCGCTGGTATGACTACCCGGCAGCATTTTTAATGGCTGATGTACTAGTAACAATGTTTTTTACAATTCCGTTGTTTGGTGCTGTACTAGCATATTTAGGATATGAATATATTTGGGGTTGGTACTGCAACTATAGACTTGAACAGGAAAACAATAGATGAAAATTGGATTGAGCTTTAGTCGATGCTTGCGAGATATCTATACAGGATTAGTTACAGAAGATGATGTACTGGTAATTGTTGCTCGTACAGATATGAATCCGCACAATGACAATCATTGGAATGCTATCTGGGATGGATATACTCAAGGTGGATTAAGTAATCCTGAATGGAAAGATTTTAAAGACAACTATATTGATTTTAGACGAATAGCCGTTAGTCTATACGACTCAGGAAAGATACATCAGCCTCGGCAGTTTAAAGCACCAGTTCCTCGTATGCCATACTATTGGTTAGATTGTGTTGTATCTCCAGAGGACCATAACCCTGCACAACAAAAGGCCTGGGATAATTATAGAATGATTACAGGATTATCATAATGAGATCTTATCAAGAGTCGGGCTTAGGAACTACTATCTGTCTTCTTTCACATCTTATTCATCACGGTGTTAAAGAGTTAAGGCTATCTGATAATAGTATTTCTGCAAGTTTAATTAAAACTTTTGATATTAGCAAAGGCCAAATAAAGATAGATTATCAAAAAGGCAACTTCGATACTATTTTAGATAACTGTAAGTTTTTTAGTCCGTACTACAAGCCGGAGAAGTTACGTTATAAAGGCAAAATAATACCTGTAAACAAGTCTAAAACAAAACCTTGTGTAGGGGTTTCAATGTATCATATGGATAAAAGTTTACAGAAAGGTGTTAGCAAGTTAGAAAAAGATGTATATCCAGATTACAAGTTCTATCCTCTAGAATATAATACACATTTAATGAAAGTTTTGATCGAAGCAGGATACGATGTTATTATGCTAGACAATATAAATGTATCACTTGAAGATAAAATATACCTACTTAGTGAATATTGCGATATGGTAATAGGATACGAAGGAGGCCTCCATCACCTAGCACATTGCTTAGACATACCTTGTATTATTTTCCCTCACAACAATCTTGAACACGGAGCGATTGACTATATCAATTCACTGCACCTAGATTTAAAAACCCACTTTATACATAACCAAACACAGATCCTCGATCTTACAGTTAATACACTACTGAATATAAGATCAAAATTGATAGCTAATCTAGGAAACAACAGATTTTTAAAAGGCAGCGTAGGAATAAGCAATGATTTTGAAAGATATCAATTCCAATACGGAAAGGACAGAGTAGCTGCTGTGCCTTTTCCAAATGATATAAAGAATAGAAAGAACTTAAAAATTGGCGGAATCAAAAAATTCCATTCATACGATTAAGAGGTTGACAAATGTTTAAATCTAATATAAAATACACTAATAGATATAGTGATTCTTATACTTGGACAAAAGTATCAGAAAGCACATATGAATTTACTATGGAAGGCGATAGTTTGAAATACTGCCGTTATGGTGGACGAGAAGGTGTTAAAGGTATAGACACTTTAGACTTAGGAATGTTTGATCCAAGTGGTGGACCATTTGTAGCATTAGGTGACGTAATTGATGGTAGGAAAATTAAACGATTGTATAGTACATCAAAAGGATTTGGAGCGGAGGTAGAATGAAAGAACTATGGGTAGAAAAGTATCGTCCTAAGACGGTAGACGGATATGTGTTTCGTGACGAAGCACAACGATCACAGGTAAAGACTTGGATTAAAGACAAGACTATTCCGCATTTATTGTTTAGCGGCAATGCAGGTATTGGTAAGACAACACTTGCAAAATTGTTGTTCAACGAGCTAGAAGTTAATGACTTAGATATACTTGAGATTAACGCATCGCGAACAAACTCAGTTGATGATGTTCGTGATAAGATTGTAAACTTTGTACAGATGATTCCATTTGGTGACTTTAAGGTTGTGTTGCTGGACGAGGCTGATTACTTGTCGCCAAACGCACAGGCAGCATTGCGTGGTGTTATGGAAGAGTATCACACAACAGCAAGATTTATTTTAACTTGTAACTATCCAAACAGAGTTATTCCTGCACTACACAGTAGATGTCAGGGCTTCCACATTGCAAAGATTGATCAAACAGAGTTTACTGCAAGAGTTGCAGAGATTCTTATTACAGAAGGTGTAACTCCAGACTTGGATACACTTGACACATATGTAAAAGCTACATATCCAGACTTACGTAAATGTATTAACACAGTACAGATGAACAGTGTTGACGGTGTACTTGTAAAGCCAAACGAAGGTGACACAGGCGAAAGTGACTGGAAGCTGGAAATGGTCGAATTATTTAAAGCAGGCAAGATTCAAGAAGCACGTAAATTGTTGTGTGGTGCTATTCGTCCAGAAGAAATGGAAGAAGTATATCGTTGGCTATATGACAATATTGAACTGTTCGGAAACGATGAACAACAAGATCAAGCCGTACTAATTATTAAGCAGGGGTTGGTAGATCATACACTAGTTGTTGACCCAGAAATTAACTTGGCCGCAGTGCTAATCAAACTAGCGAGATTATGAAGATAAACAAAGAATTAAAAAAATTAGGACTAATTGCAGGAAAAAAGAAAACTGAGCAACTAATCAAAGTTGGCATAGCAATGTGGTTAGTACTAGGATTTATAATTATAATTAATTTAGTGAGGTAAAATGACATACTTAGTTACAGATAATTGTATTAAATGTAAACACACAACCTGTGTTGCAGTATGTCCAGTTGACTGTTTTTATGAAGCAGACAACTTTCTAGCAATTAACCCTGATGAATGTATTGACTGCGGTGTTTGTGAACCAGAATGCCCTGCAAATGCAATCTTTGCTGACAGTGCTCTAAGCGAACCAGAAAGAACTAAATGGGATAAGATTAACAGAGAAGTCAGTAGCTATGGACCTAATATCGTTGACGAAAAAGAGCCCCTTAGTGATCACGCCGAACACGATGGTGTTCCAAACAAATACGAAAAATATGGAATTATCCCAGTGAAGGTAATTGAATGATAAAAGCAATTTTAGCCTGTGACGAAGAAGGCGGTGTTAGCAAAGACGGTACTCTTCCGTGGCCAAACAATCCAACTGACTTACAATGGTTTAGAGAAAATACACAAGGACATTGTGTAGTAATGGGATCAACTACTTGGAATGATCCACATATGCCTCGGCCGTTGCCAAGACGAACAAACGTATTAGCAACGTCTAAGCCGAGAGAATATCCAGGAGCCGATGCTTATGTACAAGGTGATCTTTCAGCATCTATTAAAAGCATTGCTGAACAAACACCGAATATTAAAACGTGGATCATCGGTGGCCCTAACATTATCGAGCAAACATTAGACATAATTGAAGAATTCTATCTAAGTCGTATTCCAGGTAAGTACAACTGTGATACATTCTTACCATTAGATAAAATTGAATCTATGTTTGAACGAGTATGGTTAATGGAACACGAAGAAGTAAACTTCGAAGTATGGAGAAAGCGTGAAACAATATCTTGATGCATTACAATATATTTTAGATAACGGTGAAGATGTAGACGACAGAACTGGTATAGGAACACGTACAGTATTTGGATATCAAATGCGTTTTCCATTATTGCACAGTGAATTTCCAGCAGTAACAACAAAAAAACTTGCGTGGCGTAGTGTAGTAGGAGAACTGCTTTGGTTCCTTGAAGGCAACACAGATGAACGCAGACTTGCAGAAATTACATTCGAAAAGAATCGCAGCGAATTAGAATTTAAAAAAACAATATGGACTGCGAACGCAGATAAGCAAGGTAAAGACTTAGGATACCAAAACAATGATTGGGTTAAACTGCTAGGTCCTGTGTACGGAAAACAATGGCGTGATTTTGACAGTCAAGACTTTGATCAAATCAAAACCATTATTAAACAATTAAAAGACGAACCGGACAGTAGACGTATTATTTTAAGTGCCTGGAATCCTAATCAGCTAGACAAGATGGCGTTGCCTCCTTGTCATACACTTGCACAGTTTAGAGTAATTAACAATAAGCTCAGTTGCCAGTTATATCAGCGTTCAGCAGATATGTTTTTAGGTGTTCCTTTTAATATTGCAAGTTATAGTTTGCTTACGTATATGCTTGCACAGATTTGTAAATTAGATCTTGGCGAGTTTGTATGGACTGGCGGAGACTGTCATATTTACAAAAACCATTTTGATCAAGTACAACAACAACTCAAACGCACACCTGTTAAAGGTCCTGTGTTAGAAATGCCTGCCTTTACAAATCTCGAGGAACTATTAGAAACAAAGACTAGTGACTACAAACTTATTAATTACAATCCTATGGAAAGTATAAAGGCACCAATGGCAGTATAATATGGGAGGAACAATCGATCCAGCAGCACAAAAAGCTCTTAGCGAGGCACTTAAGATGATGGGGACTTCTTGGCGCAAAGATCCAGAACACGTTGTAGACAAAAAATTTGCGTGGTTACCCATCAAAACCACAAGTAACAAACGTGTATGGCTTAAACAATATATAGAAGTAAATGTATATATAGATACCGAAATGGCGCATCCTATACGTTCAAATACTTGGACATATAGGTATACTAAAAACGAATATCTAATTAAGCAGTTACAAAATTAGAAAGGAAAAATTATGAAAGTATCTAAAATACCAGGCCTTGGAAGGTTTGGAATTTTCATTGACGATTTAGATGTAAACAATATGTCTGACGATGAGTGGTTAGAAATTGGTAAACTACACTTAGAATCCTTAGTTACCATTATCAGAAATGTAGACTTTGAAGCTAACGATTACGAAAAACGAATGAGACAATGGGGTATTCCTAAGTCTAATGCTGTGCTTAAGATTCTTAAAAAATACGGTATTACAAAAGCAGAAGCCGGACGTATTGCAAATGACAAAGTAATCAATGGCATTGAAGTTGACAAGGATGATCAAGAATATTTTGGCAACCTTATAAATATTTTAGGACACGATGTTACACGAAATCCTGGCACTGCAATAGTTAAGGTTACTGGCAAAAAGAAAGATGACGGTTCACCTTTGGGAATGTTCGCAGAAGGCGAACTTCTATGGCATTCTAATGAATCAGGTGATATAGCATTTTCTCCTGGTGTGAGTTTATTAGGTGTCGACGGGGTAGTTGGAAGTGCAACAGGTTTTGCAACTACAACAGACTGGTATGAAAACCAAACAGAATCATTTAGAAGTGAACTAGATGAAATGATTATTCAGCACAAGTTTACTCCTGGAAAAATTAATCCTGGTCTGAGAGAAGAACAAGATGGAATTATGCATAGAAATATGTGTCCTGAACCTAATGAACTACCATTAATATGCGAAAGTCCAGGAGGTATCAAAGGATTACATTATAGTATTAATACTATTGAATCAGTAAAAGGAATGTCACAAGAAGAATCTCAAAAATTGTTTGATCATATTAATGAGACACTCTTTGTAGATGAGTATATTTACGATCATTGGTATAAGCAAGACAACGACTTGTGCTTATTTGATAACTCTATTACATTGCATAGAAGATTAGGCGGAATCACAGACCGTATGTGCTATAGATTACAATTTTCATATGATCAACTAATTGATCCTTTTTGGTGTCCTTGGACTAAACAACCTTATATCGATCAGCACAAAGAAGCACTTACAGATCTAAGAACGGTTTTAGAATGAAGCAAAAGTTTATTGAAGCATATATGGATGTTGCAGAGCGGTTTTCAAAACTTAGCTCTGCAAAGCGTTTAAATGTAGGTGCGATTGTTGTAAAGGATGATCGTATTATATCTATTGGTTACAATGGTATGCCTGCTGGTTGGGATAATGAGTGTGAAGTCTGTACACACGTCGATGATGTAGGTAATCCTACCCTTGTAACTAAACCAGAAGTACTCCACGCAGAATCAAATGCTATTGCAAAACTTGCACGATCTTCGGAAAGTGGTGAAGGAGCAAGTATCTTTATTACACACGCACCGTGTATAGATTGCGCTAAACTAATTTATCAGAGCGGTATTGCCGCTGTGTACTACAAAACTGATTATCGTAGTACACAGGGCATCGATTTCTTACATCGTTCTGATGTTCAAGTTGTTAAGGTTTAATTATTCATCTCCATAAATTTGTAGGATTTCTTTGACAGCATTGTGTCTTTCAATATCCTCGTGTCCGAATTGGACTATGTCCAAATGATTAGCCTGTTTTGATTGAAGTAGTTTTGTAAATTCAATCAAACCGTTGTCTTTGAGCCTGTCAGCCTGTGCTAAGTCGCCAGTAACAGCCATCTTAGATCTTTCGCCTAATCTTGTAAGTAACATTTTCATTTGATTTGGTGTTGCATTTTGCATCTCGTCTGCAAGTATAAACGAATTTTTAAAAGTTCTACCACGCATATATGCTAGTGGAGCAATTTCAATAATACCTTCTTCGATCATACCTTCTATTTGACGAGCGTCAAAGTATTCACGTAACACATCAAAAATAGGTCTTGTCCAAGGCGCCATTTTTTGTTCTAATGTGCCTGGTAAGAATCCTAAATCTTCATCAACCGATACTGCTGGTCTTGTTACGATAATTTTGTCAACTTTACCTTCTTTAAAAAGTTTTACAGCAGTTTGCACAGCAAGTAACGTTTTACCCGTACCTGCAGGGCCTATACCAAAAACCACATCTTTAGATTCGTCTAATAGTTTTACTACATATGATTCTTGATGTCTGTTTCTTGGAAGTATTTCTACTGTTTGTTTTTTGGAAAGTGGTTTAAAATCTACTACGTTTGAGTAGTGCCTTTGAGTTTGCTTTGCAGCTTTGCGTTTTGCACCCATTAATTGTCCTCCCTTAATGGAAAAATGGAGTAAGGACTTTTCTTATTTGCAGTAAGGCAAACAAGTCCTTACAATGATATTTACCATCTGCGGAATCGAAAAATAATATAAGTTATCTATTAGATACGATAAATAACTGTGTAGAACTATAGGATAACGAATATGCAAGACGTAATGGACATTATCAAAAACGTAGAACGTGTTTATGAATCAAATACTTCATTTCAAGTACTAAAAGACTTTGAAAGAGTTTTAGATCAGTTAGACGTATATGTTTACGACAACTGGCTAGACGGAGAATTAGCCAGCGGCCCACACATTGGGCGCCATTGGGTAACTTGTCGATTTTTTTGGCCTTTAGAAAAAATGCCTGATCCTATGGGAGGCAAGCGTTTGCTAGATTACGATTGCAAAGTTGGATATGTTAAAACATCTATGCTAAAGCCTCGTAAAATACGTACACCAGATGACATTCGTCCTGGAACTAAAAAAGGTAAGCTAGACAAAGAACCAATTTGGATTGTTGAAATAAAAATGCCTAAAAAATTAATTGCAGATATTTGGACAGGGTACGAAGAAAAATTTGACTTCGACGGTGAAGCACAAGCAGAGAATGCAGAACAGCCAGCAGACACAACAGCAGCAGATGCAGGTGGAGCAGCAGCACCGGCACCAGCAGCACCAGCAGGAGGTGATGCAGCAGGCGGTGGAGCGGAGGCTGTAATCTAATGGGACTATTAGCAAACGATTTAGTACACACAATTGACAAAGTTTTCGAGATCGATTCCTATGCTAGTAAGATGGGCGACGACAAAAACATTGTTACATTAAGTTTTAGTCTAACAGGAAAAGAAGCAGCAACTGACTTATCTAACTTTTTAGAAAGAGGTTACAGTTTTATTTTAGATAGCGATGTAACTGAAGGCGAACAAAGTGACGGAAGTTATAAAGTTTTTGTAGAACTAGAACGTAACAGAGATGTTACTGAGAACATTTATGAAATTTTAGACGGTGTTAAAAAGTTATCTGGCAAGGACGACTTTAAGTTTCGCTATTATAAAAGTTTTAGATCGCACGATGCGACACAAGACAACTTATCAGAAAAGGTTCCTACTGATCCAGAAAAGTACGGAATTACAATGCAGGAAAATGCATTAAACAACTACAAAGAGTTTTTTAGTAATAGTTATGTAGATAGTATTCAAATGAATGAAAACACTATAACTATACATAAAAAGTTTGCAGATTCAGTTAATTTTGAATTTGTACACTTTGGAGACACTCTTTCAACTATTAAACAAATCAATGAAGCATTTGACATACTTAACTCTTATCCCGAAATACTCTTTTTAACGAAGTACCTAGGTGACTATAATATAAGTAAGTATGGAGACAAACTTGTTTTTGAAAATAAAGACAAGGCTCTCGTTTTAAAAAGGATCTAAATATGAGTTTCGAATTTGACTTTACTAAAGAGCACCTTGCTGAAATTATTTCCGCAGATGCCGATGATTGGTATGATGCACTTTGTGAATTGTTACCAAAATATGGAATTACTACAGAACGTAGAGTAGCACACTTCTTAAGTCAGTGCGCTCACGAATCAGGCGGCTTTAGAAAGCTAGAAGAAAACTTAAACTATTCAGCAAAGGCACTTCGTGCAGTATTTGGTCGTTACTTCGGTGATGCTCCAAAAAGAGATGCAGACGAATACCACAGACAACCTGAAATGATTGCAAACTATGTATATATGGATGAATTCCGTAAGTACAAAATGGGTAACGTAGAAGAAGGCGACGGATGGAGATTCCGGGGTCGTGGTTTGAAGCAGTTAACAGGACGCGAAAACTATACCAAGTTTGGTGCAAGCATTGGTATGACAGCAGAAGAAGCAGCAGAATATGTAGCAACTCCAGCAGGTGCTATTGAATCAGCTTGCTGGTTCTGGGACAACAAAAATTTAAACGACATTGCAGACGGCGATGATGTAAAGCGTATGACTAAAATTATCAATGGTGGTTCAATTGGACTAGAAGATCGTCAAAAGCGTTATGTACACGCAATGAAAGTATTAGGTATGGACGCAGAAGCTCTTGCAGCAGACGATGATGACATCCAAGAAATTTTAGATGACATTGGTGTACTACGCAAAGGTGCAAAAGGCGAAGGTGTAAAAATTATGCAAGAAGCATTAGGTATTAGTGCAGACGGCGACTTTGGTCCTGGCACTGAAAGAGCTTTAAAGGCGTGGCAATCAGCAAATGGTTTAGTAGCAGACGGTATTGCTGGTCCAGCTACATTTGCTAAACTACTAGAGGATTAATATGTCTTCGATAGAAGTAGAGTTGTTGACAACACTAAATGTCAACAACCTCCCTCCCAGAACTAAAAAAGTTTACAATATAATCCATAGGATGGCAACTAACGGCATTATACACGCAGGTAATGGATGGTGTGTAAGTATGTCTGATATGATACAACATCATCTAGAGAGTGCAGGTATTCGATGCCATATGCTTGAAGTAGATTTGCGAATTAATAGACAAGATGGCGATGTTGTTTATATTGGCCTAACAGACGAACAAAAACAATTAGATACATATGATACACACGTTGTTGTAATTGCAGATTGCGAGACACCTATTTTAATTGATGCAAGTGTCAGCAAGTATTTGCCGTTTGGTAAACTAGCAGTATTCGAGCCATTAACCGCACAAGGAACTAATTATTTTTTAAAATTTGATGAGAGCCAAATAGACCTTACATATAGAACAAAAGCACTACAAACTGTGCCATTAACTCATCATTCATCTATTGTACAGAGAATAAAGACAGATAACGATGTAAAACAACAATTACGCCTGTTAAAAGTTTTTGTATTCGCAGCGGCAATATTTTCTATTATAAATTCAGGTATTATTTTTAACAACTACTACGAAACATATATCGAAAAAAACGCTTGGGGTCCACAGTCTCAAAAAGAACTAATAGAAAAAGTAGATCATATTTATGATATGTTAGAGGAACATACGACTAAATAATAATGTTATGTTAGGCTCAATTAAAATTGCTATGGTGGTCATTGCCCTCGCAACAGCAGGAGGTGGCTTCTTACACTACAAAACAGTAAAATCCGATTTAGAAACTGCAAAAGCAAATAATCTATTATTGGAGCAATCTGTTGAAGGTCAAAAAGCAGTTATAGAACAACAACGTAAAGACTTTGATTCTATACTTGCAGCTAATAAAAAACTACAAGAACAAAATCAAGTGCTACAAGCAGAGTTTAAAGCACTTGATCAACGCTTCAACAAAATCAATGGTCAAGGTGAAGTTCGTGATATAGGTAAACTTGCTGAAGAACGTACTAAATTAGTTGAACGTGTTATTAACAATGCGAGTAACAAAGCAATGCGATGTGTAGAAATTGCTATGGGATCGCCACTAACGGAGAAAGAGAAGAATGCTACTAAGAAGTCTGAAATCAACTCAGAGTGTCCTAGTATTGCTAATCCTAACTACATTCCTTATTAGTGGATGTAGTACAGTGCAAAAACTAGATGTGTTTTCTACTGAAGTAGAACGAGCACCTCTCGATCTTCCTAATCCACAAACTCCTAAACTAGAAGAGATTAGATGGACTATCATCACCAGTGAAAATGCAGAACAAGTATTTGCTAAACTAAAAGAGCAAGGTAAAGATCCTGTACTGTTTGGATTAAGTGATGACGACTACGAATT
>Ga0213866_10001339_pt1 | contig 18341 bp, 17 predicted proteins | sample PICome_11_FD_160079 | JGI IMG/M metagenome (GOLD analysis project Ga0213866, IMG submission 160079) | Coastal seawater microbial communities near Pivers Island, North Carolina, United States - PICO284 | ecosystem: Environmental > Aquatic > Marine > Coastal | place: USA: North Carolina...
AGGCGGCTAAGGCCAGTTATTGTGCGCGATCTGGTGGCATTAAGGGCAAAGATGACAAGTTTTCCGCGAACTACTGGTCACGTAGAGCGTGGAAGTGTTGAGGTGAAATCATGCAATATATGAAGATGTACAGTCGGCCAAAACCTAATAAAATGAAGGAAGTGGCAGACGCAGTTGATGCATTGGTTGAAGATGTAAAGCCTGAGAAAAAGACAAGTAAGCCCCGCCGTGCATCATATAAGCGCCGGATGTCTGGCGTGAAGACGGGAAAGTATTCATCTGATGCCTAAGAAAGCGCCTGTTCGCAAGAAAGCCCCTGTTCCGAAGGATAAGGCTTTGTACTCGCGGGTGAAGTCTGAGGCTAAGAAGAAATTTGACGTTTATCCTTCGGCTTACGCGAATGCTTGGCTGGTGCGGGAATATAAAAAGCGCGGCGGGACGTATGTCTGATGTCTTATCGCGGTGGTTTAACGAAATGGTTTGCTGAGGATTGGCGTGACGTCAAAACGGGTAAGCCATGTGGTCGCAGCGGTAAAAAGGACAAAGACAGACCGTATCCAGCGTGTCGCCCCGCCAGCAAGGCGAGAACGGCGAAAGCTAAAAAGGCTGCGAAGCGGAAAACAAGTTCAACCCGCATAAGCTGGGACGTTTAGGAGATTATCATGCCAGGATATCACAAAGGTAAGAAAAAAGGTAAGGGCGGTAAGAAGAAGTAATGGCACAGATGGATGAACTGCGCTTCCGCAGCATATTGCAGCATGAGATACAGAGCGCGGTCAACTATTATGACTCAGAGTTTAGTGCTGATCGCTCGGAGGTCTTGGACTATTACCTAGGCCAGCCTTTCGGCAATGAGGTGCCAAACAGGTCGCAAGTGGTCGCAACCGAGGTTTCGGATACGATTGAGTATATCATGCCGTCGTTGATGAAAATGTTTGCGTCATCTGGCGATTTTGTGCGCTTTCAGCCGCGTGGGCCAGAGGATGTTAAGGCTGCTGAACAAGCGACTGACTTGGTGAATTTTGCGATTAACGAGGATAATCGTGGATTTACTGTGCTGCATAACTGGTTCAAGGATGCCTTGCTGTTTAAGCAGGGGGCTGTGAAGTTTTATTGGGATGAAACTGAGACAGTTGTAAATGAGACATATGAGAACTTAACTGAGGACGAAGTTACTTTGCTGCTGGATGATCCGGCGGTTGAGGTTGTGTCGCAGGAAGTTATTGAAATGGGCGTTGTGGCTGCGGATGGCCAAGAATTGCCTATGGATGTGCGTTATAATGTTGAGGTCAATGTTAAGAAGCGCAGCGGCAAAGTTAAGATTGATAACATCCCGCCTGAAGAGATGATTTTCTCGCGTCGTGCGACGTCTTTAGAAGAGTGTGGGTTTATCGCGCATAGAACACAGGTTCGTGCGGGTGACCTGATTGAGCAAGGCTATGACGAAGAGACAGTCTTGGCTTATGCGGGTTATGATGACCTAGATGACGAAGGTGAACGTCAGGCACGTTTTGAAGAGTTGGAAAGCGGTGATCGCTTTGAAAGCCATGATCCATCCATGCGCGAGGTCTTGGTGACGGAGGCGTATATACGTGCTGACTTTGACGGAGATAATATCCCTGAGTTACGCCGTGTTGTTGCTTTGGGTGATGGGGTGGAAATTTTAGAAAACGAGCCGTTTGACCACGTGCCGTTTGCTTTGCTTTCCCCGATTTTGATGCCGCACAGAATGGTTGGCCGTTCTGTTGCTGAGATGGTTATGGACTTGCAGATGATTAAGTCCACGATCATGCGTCAAATGCTGGATAACTTGTATTTGACCAATAACAGCCGCGTTGCTGCTGTTGAGGGTCAAGTTAATTTAGATGACTTGTTGTCATCCCGCCCTGGTGGTGTTGTGCGTACCCGTGCGCCTGGGATGGTACAGCCTTTGGCCGTGCCTCAGATCGGGTCTACTGCGTTTGCAATGCTTGAGTATGTAGATCAGGTCAGAGATCAACGCACAGGCTTCTCTAAGGCGTCTATGGGGCTTGATCCGTCTACTTTGCAGTCTACCACTGCCAGCGCGGTTAATGCGACCATACAAGGCGCACAGCTAAAGATAGAGATGATTGCCCGCGTGTTTGCTGAAACGGGTTGCCGTGAGTTGGCGCGTGGCGTTTTAGCGTTGTTGCAAAAGCATCAAGACGAAGAGCGTGTTGTGCGTATTCGTGGCGAGTTTGTCAGCATTGATCCTCGCGCTTGGGTAAACGGCTTTGACATGTCGATTGACGTTGGCTTGGGCAATGGTCGTGAAGACGAAAAGATGTCTATGTTGCTGCAAATATTGGGCAAGCAAGAGCAGTTGTTGCAGCAGTTGGGGCCAAATAACCCCGTTGTTAAGCCGTCGCAGTATGTGAACACGTTGAAACGCATTGCTGAAATGGCTGGATTTAAGGATACGTCGCAGTTCTTTAACTCTGGTGAAGAGATTGACCAGGCGTTGGCGCAGGGTCAAAGCGAAGAGCAAGGCAACTCGGCAGAAATGCAAAAGCTGCAAGCTGAATTGCAGTTGAAGCGTGAGAAAATGCAAGCTGAACTGGCGCTTGAGCGCGAGAAAATGCAAATGGAAATCGAGTTACGTCGCCAGGAGTTGCAAGCTGAATTGCAGCTACGCCAACAAAAGTTGGCTTACGGCGGTAATGTTTCGGACAACTTACCAAGAGCATGACAGATTTAATTACGGAACAGGATCGCGGGGCGAAAGCTGCTGCGATTTTACGTGAGCCTTTAATCCAAGAGGCGTTTGAGGAATTGCGGAAAACGTATGTCGATGGGTGGTCGCAGAGTGACCCCGCAGACACCGAGTTTCGTGAGCAATGTTTCCACTTGCTGAAAGCGTTGGAAGCGTTTGAGGGACACTTTGAAAGCGTCGTTACGACGGGGAAAATGGCCTCTCAGCAAATGGAAGCATTGCGAAGCTAAAATCAACTAAAATTGGAGATTTAATATGTCTGGTACTCCACAGGAATCCAGCCTATCGCAGCATGACGCTGTCAATTTACTTTTGAATGCCCAAGCCCCTGAAGAGGCAAGCGAGGAAAATCAAGAGGTTACTGCCGAAGCTGATGCAGAGGCACCCGAAGAAGAGACTTATGAAGCTGAGGCCGTCGATGACCAAGCCGAAGTAGAAGAGGTTGAAGCTGCGGAAGACGATGATGAATACGAAGAGGTAGAATATCATCGTGTAAAGGTTGATGGTGAGGAACGTGATGTCACTTATGACGACCTCATTAAAAGCTATCAACTTGAGCAAACCGCTCAAAAACGGCTTATGGCTGCTGCTGAGGAACGCAAAACCTTAGACGCAGAAAAAGCCCAAACTGAGCAAGTTCGTACTCAGTATGAACAGGCTTTGAATTTAATGGCTCAACAATTGCAGACGGCGAACCAGCCGAAAGACCAAGCATATTGGGATAGTCTGTATGAGAATGACCCTATTGAATACATTAGGCAGCGTGATAACGAGCGTGACAACCAAGCTAAAATGCAAGCTGTGCAGCAAGAGCAATTGCGCCTGAAGCAAGAAAAACTTGTTAAGGAACAGGCAAAGCTACTTGAGAAAATCCCAGAGTGGAAAGATCAGGAAGTGGAGCAACGCGAAAAAACTGCATTGGTGCAGTATGCCCGTGAAAATGGGTGGACAGATGCTGAGTTAGCCGAAGCGGCTGACAGTCGTTACATCGAATTAATGCGCAAAGCCTATCTTTATGACAGCTTGCAGTCGGGTAAGCCGATAGCCAAGAAGAAAGTAAAGACGGCACCTAAGATGGTCAAAAGTGGTCAGCCAAAGAGCAAAGCCGACTCTGCTACAGACCGAAAGCGTAAGGCTTTTGACAATTTGAGGAAAAAGGGCAGCAAGGAAGCTGCCGTTGAATACCTCTTAACTCGTTAATCTTAGGAGGCCATTATGGCTACATATACAAGTTCGACGGCTATTGGAGAACGTGAGGATCTTTCAGACGTCATCTATAGAATTGACCCAGACGAAACGCCCCTAGTGAGCAATTCACAAAAGGAAACTACAAAAGGTATTTTCCATGAGTGGCAAGTTCAGGAGTTGGCGGCTGCGTCAGCGACTAACTATGCAAACGAGGGTGCGGATTATTCCTACACTAACCCAACAGCGACAACACGCCACGGCAACTATCACCAGATCAGTGTCCAAGCGGCGTCAGTGTCAAACACACTAGATGTTGTCGACAAAGCGGGGCGCGATAAGGAAACCGCATACGTCAAGGTACTCAAAGGGATCGAGCAACGTCGTGACATCGAAAAATCGTTGTTTGCGAACGAAGCGCGTTCAGGTTCAGACCCACGTAAGGCTGCAAAGCTAATCAACTGGATCACCAATGGTGACAAACCATCTGATATGGCATTTGCAACAGGCGACGGTTCTGATGCGGCTGACCTAACAGGTACAGCACGTGACCTTACTTTGGCGCAAATTGATGCAGCAATGCTTGCTGCTTATAACGACGGTGGTCAGCCTAACATGTTGCTGATGTCACCAGCGAACAAACAGAACTTCTCTGACCTGTCATCAGGTTCAGTTGCGACAGCGCAGTTGCAGTATTCTGCACCACGCGACATCGCAATCGTTGGTTCTGTTTCACTTTATTTGTCTGACTTCGGTGAATTGGCTGTAACCATTGACCGCCAGGCAAATGCCTCAGAGGTCTATCTCATTGACACAGATTACGTCTGCATCGGTTCCCTCCCTGGCCGTATGTTTAGCGTATCTGATGTGGCATCAACGGGCGATGCTACTAAATTTGCGATAGTCTCTGAGTGGACGCTGATCGTGAAAGCACCAAAAGCACATGCTGCTGTGATTGGCTTGTCCGGTTCATAAAATTTAACTCCATACAAAACCTTTAAAGGGGCGCTTTCGAGCGCCCTTTTTTTATTGGGATTCTTCAATGAAAAAACTGATTAACTCCGACTCGCTTACAGGTAAGAAAACTTACTTTGAGAGCGATGCGGATGGACACCGAGTCACAACGACGGTCAATGTTGATCCAGTGAAAGACTTGGCGAAAGAAAGCGCCAATGAGTATCGCTACGGCTCCATGATCGGAAACACACAGAAACACAAGCACAAGGTCGGTGAGATACCAACTGTGCTGTATTACCACCTCTTGGAGAAATTCGGTCAGCCGAAGGACAATCCGAAAGCGTGGATGAAATGGCTTGAAGAGAACAAGGGCTTCAAAGCGACAGGCGGTAGGCTGGTATAATGGCAATCACGACGTATGCAGAACTTCAGACGGCGGTATCTAATTTCTTAGCCCGTTCTGATGTGACAGATCGCATTCCTGAATTTATCTCTCTTGCAGAGGCGCGAATGAGCCGTGAACTAAATTCACGTTCTCAAGAGAAACGCGCCACAGCAGCGACAATTTCAGGTGATGAATTTATCTCTCTGCCTACTGACTTGCGTAAAATTCGTTTGGTGAAACTAAACTTAGACCCTGTTGTGGTGTTAGAGTATGCGGCACCGAAGGATTACTACGAAACATATGCATCATCTGGCGGTGGGCGACCAAAGTATTACACTGTGATCGGTTCTGAGATTGCGGTGCGCCCTGTGCCAGACAGTATATACACCCTGGAATTGATTTACGGCGAAGACATTGACTCTCTGTCTGATTCAAACACAACAAACACGATTTTGAGCCGTCATCCCGACGTTTACCTATATGGCTCATTGTCGGCTGCGTATCTTTACTTGATGGATGAAACGCGGGCGGCACAGTACGACGGATTGTTTGGTCGTGCGATAGGTGAAATCAACACAAACAACGAACAGGCTTATTACAGCGGCACGTTGTCAATGAAGTCGGACTATACGGCTTAACTAGAAGGGCAAGAAAATGAGTTTCTCAGATTATTTAGAAACGGAAGTCTTGGAGTTTGCCTTTACGACTTCCGGCGGCACACGGCCTACTGCATGGTACTTGGCGCTATTTACGGCTGCACCGTCAGATAGTGGTGGTGGTACCGAGGTATCTGGTGGGGCATACGCCCGTCAGTCAGTTACGTTTACTGTAAGCGGAAACACGGCAACAAATTCTGCTGAAATTGAGTTTCCTGTCGCAACCGCAAATTATGGATCAGTCACACATGTTGGTGTTTTTGATGCGTCATCTGCTGGTAACCTTTTGGCTCACGCAGCATTGACGTCATCCAAAACGATAGAAACAGGCGACGCATTTAGGGTGCAAGCCTCAGAGTTAGACATAACGCTGAACTAGGGTTCGACGAATGGGTTACGGACTAGGTTTATACGGTTCTTGGGCTTACGGGGTTACAGGAACTTACAAAGATGGTAGCGCTTCGATTGGCGCACAGTCTTCTGCGATTCTTGGCCAAGTCCGTATTCGTGATGCATCCGTAAGCATATCTGCGACGAGCCAAACAAGTATTAATTACGACAGGGTAGTTCAGCGTAATATAACGATTTCCGCATTGGCGGATATGACGCCTATTGGTGCGGTCAATGCGTCAGGTTCTGCCACCGTTGCAGCGGCGATGTCCGCTAGTGCGGGCGCAATCAGGGTTGCAAGTTCAAGCGTGTCAATCACGCCGTCTTTGAGTGTCACTAATTCTGGTGAGCGTATACGAACTGCATCAGCGGTTGCATCACCGAGTGCGTCTATATCTGCCTCAGCGGTCTTTATCGCGGGAGCGTCTTCTACTGTGTCTGCATCGGCGTTGGTGTCTGTTGCGCCAAACCGCATTCAAATAGCAACTGCAAGTACATCCGTTGCGGCGATTATAGCGGCGACAGGGCGCTTGCTTTGGGAGCCAGAGTTGCCTGATGGCGAAACATGGTCTGAGCAAGCGGTTGGCACAGAGACATGGACAAATGTAGCCGCAGGATCAGAAACGTGGAGTGATCAGTCAGTGGGATCAGAAACTTGGTCAGACATAGCAGATTCATCAAACGTCTGGAATGAGGCTGCATAATGGTTACGACGACAACACAATATAGTTTTCAAAAGCCTACTGTTGGTGATGATGAAGATGCTTGGGGCGGTTATTTAAACAGCAACTTTGACAGCATTGATAGCTTGCTGCGCGGTGCGACTTCTTTGTCCTCGTTGAACTTAACTGGCACTCTCGCAGCCGACGACATCAGTATATCTAGCGGCTTGGGCTTGTTAGGCATAGAGTTTACCGACAACCTGTACATCGGCGGCAATTCTAGTCACGTTAAAATAGGCTTTGGCACGGATGTCGTTTATCCAAGTAACGGCAACGGTACAAACGCGAACAACACTATAGACATTGGTACGTCTGGCAATCGTTTCAAAGATTTGTATCTTGCGGGTGATGCAAACGTAACTGGAAATATTACGGTTGGCGGCAATGTAGACGGACGAGATATTGCGGCTGATGGCACAAAGCTGGATGGCATTGAAAGCGGTGCTACTGCTGATCAAACTAAGGCAGACATTGATGCGCTGAATATTGATGCAGCAACACTTGATAGCTTAGACAGTACACAGTTCTTGCGTAGTGATGCTGATGATACCACAACAGGACAGCTCACCGTTGATAACGATAACGGCATTAAGGTCGTTAGTGGCACTGAAACTGCCAATGTCTATTATACTGGCTATGGGATAGATAGTGCGCGTACAAGTACATACATCAGGCCACAGGCTGACAACACCCAAACCCTTTACATCGGCAACTGGAATAATTCACTAGATTGGAACGCCATTGCCATGAAGGTTGGCAATGATGACAATGTAACGATCAACGACAATAAAGTTTTCCACGCTGGCAACGATGGCTCTGGCTCTGGCTTAGATGCTGATACTGTAGATGGCTATCAAACAGACACAAGCTATGGTGCAAATACAGTGGCCGTGCGGACTAGTTCTGGCCATCTTTACATGAACTATGGCATTTCCGCTTATCTCAATATGTGGCACACGACATACCAACGAGATGCCGATACCATATTTTATTCATCGGGTGACAACTACCTACGCAAAAACAATGCGACAGGCTTTAAGAACTCACTAGGGTTAGGCACGGGTGATAGCCCAACCTTTAGTGGACTATCCGTAGCTTCAAATACAGATAATTCTGCTGAGATAGGTCGTGCGCATGTTGGTTATATGGGTTGGTCTGATTGGGCGGGATTTAGTCATGTAGACGCAAATGGGCAATATAGCTATGCTCTGCTTCAAAACCCGTCAGGTCAAACGATTGTAAACGCTGCTTCTGGTCAAAGCGTAAGTGTAAACATTGCTAATAGCAATGTTGCCCAGTGGACGAGTTCTTGGTGTTCACTGCAAAAGCCTATGTATAACTACTCAATTTACTACGAAGATTATGACGCACTATCAGGCACATCTGTAACGGTAAACTGCGACACCGCCCAAGCATTTAGCTTAACTATGACAGATAATACCACGTTTACGTTTAATAGTGTGGCTAATGCATGGAGTTATGGCTTTGTCTTAGAGCTAACAGGCCACTCAACAACTGCATACACAGTCACATGGCCCTCATCAGTGGAATGGGCTGGCGGTACTGCGCCTGATGCCCCAGCAACGGGCGAAACTGATATTTACGTTTTCTGGACACGCGATGGCGGAACAACATGGTATGGCGTACTATCCGTAGACGCGGCAGCATAAGGCATAAGACATGATAACTTTTGGCGAATGGCTCCCAGATCAGTCTGATCTGAATAGCAGTGGCGTGACTGTTGCCCAGAATGTTATCCCTGGTGCGCGTGGGTATCGGCCATTCTATGGGTTGTCTGAGGTAAGTGGCGCAGCGACTAATCGTTTGCGCGGAATTTATGCGACAAAAGACGACAGTAACACGGTTTTTGTTTTCGCTGGCGATCAGGGCAAACTCTACAAAATGAACAACGGCACTTTTGCTTTAGCCGACATAAGTGACACTGGTGGTTACGGAATGTCTGGTGAAGAGCAATGGAAGTTCGTAAAGTTCGGCAACGATGTAATCGCGGCGGGAAGTGATAGCGACACGCTTCAAAAGTTTACCGTTGGGACTGACACAGCGTTTTCGGCTATTTCTGGCGCACCAGCAGCGAAATACATGGCAGTCGTTAGAGATTTTGTTGTGACGGCCAATGTCGCATATTCTAGCAACACTTATCGCTCTCGTGTGCGTTGGTCGCAGATTAATGATGCAACGGCGTGGGCAGTCGGCACGGCGCAAGCGGATGTTCAGGATATTGCTGATGCTGGCCACATAACTGGCCTTGTTGGCGGCGAGTTTGGCGTGGTTTTGCTAGAAAAGGCAATTGCACGAATGCAGTATGTTGGGTCGCCCTTAATCTTTACGTTTGAAAAGGTAGAGACAGGTCACGGTTGCAATTATCCAAACTCTGTTGCAGCACTCGGCCCAACACAGGTTTTCTACTTGGCTGATGATGGCTTCTTCTTTTTTAACGGCAGTCAGTCGGTTCCAATCGGCGCAGAAAAGGTAGACAGCTTTTTCTTTGATGACGTCAACTTCAAGTACATTGATCGCCTCAGTTCAGTGATTGACCCTGAAACTCAGACCGTGATGTGGTCTTATGCAGATCGGGAAAGCACTGGTGAACCTAATCGCATACTTGTCTACAACTATGCAGTTCAAAAGTGGTCAATTATACATCTTGAGCATGAATTTTTGGGATCATCACTCACGCCAAACCTAACGCTCGAAGCGTTAGACAATTTAAGTTCTAGCATTGATGCCTTGGATACATCTTTAGACTCACGGTTCTACGCTGGCGGGTTTTTCCAGCTATCTGCAAGTAAGGACAAAAAGTTGCAAACGCTTACGGGCCAGCCGTTGGATGCGGTGATCGAGACGCAAGAGTTTGAGGGCGCAAACATGCGCAAGTCTTTGCTGAGAGGTGTAACACCTTATGTTACTGCGCGGGATGTTCCTCCGACAATTTCTATACAGGTAAGTTCACGTAACAAGCAGATTGACCCTATTACCTTCGGTGCAGAGGTATCGCTGAATGACGACAACAACTGCCCTGTGCGTTCTAACGGACGTTATCACCGAGTGCGAGTGAACGCGAGTGGCACTTGGCGGTACGCGCTTGGTGTTGATGTCGATGCTGTAGCGCTTGGCAAACGATGACAGACATTAATTATATTAAGCTGCCAGCGAGTGGCGGCTCACCAAGGGAAACGGCAAACGTCGTAAATCTTTTGGTGGACGGAAAGATTAATGCAGCGGGTGAAGTAACACTTGCTGCAAGTGCGGCTACGACTACGGTGACTGATTACCGCGTCGGGTCGGAGAGCGTGATAGTCTTCACGCCGACAACTGCAAACGCTGCTGCCGAGCAAGGTGGCGGGACAATGTACCTATCAACGCGGTCAAAGCAGAGTTTCACAATAACTCATGCCAACAACGCACAGACGGACAGAACGTTTATATATATCGTAATCGGATGAAAATTATCCCCATTGCTGCGCCTTTGCTGCCGGATGTCTGGCCGCATGTCGCACCTCTATTGGATAAGGCTGTCAGCCTTTCACCAGAGTTAATCAAAATTCAGGACGTCTATGAGGCAGCGATGGCTGGCGTCTATGTCGTTTGGGTGGCTGTAGACGAAGAAAGTGGCGAGTTCATCGGTGTGATTACGACACGCATAATTAGTTACCCGCGATGCAAAGCTATGGCGATGGATTTCATTGGCGGGACAAGAATGAAGGAATGGCTGGGAATGGCGCATGAAGCAATAGAAGAACACGCAAAGCGTAACGACTGCTCTCACTTAGAGGGCTATGGGCGTCGCGCTTGGTCACGCTTTTTAGAGCCTCATGGCTGGGAACAAGCCTATATAACTTATAAGAAGGACTTGACTGATGGGTAAGGGTAGCAGCAATTCAACTGTCACTAATGTTCAAAAGCTACCCGACGCGGTAGAAAAAGCCTTAAACGAGGCGTATGAGAACTTTAATCCGTTTGGCAAAACGTTTGACGCCGTTGGTGAGTTTAAGCCGCAAGTCTATGACGGCCCAACAATGGCAGAGTTTTCTGCGTTGCAAAATGCAGCCATTTCGAATGCGGAAAACTTAATTGATAGGCCCGCTTATTTAGACCAAGCGGAAAACACATTTACTGATTTTGCCCAAGGCAACACGGGTATTGGCTTTGACGACGCAAATCTGCAACGTCTGGTAAATGCCACAAACCCAAATGCTGTTGGCTTTGATCAGGCGCGTTTTGACGCTGCGTTAGGGCAGTCGGGCTTTGACCCTAGCGGATTGCAGCGCATGGCGACGTCACGTGGTACAGAACGTGTTGGTTTTGATGACGCAAACCTAAGTCGCTTGTCAAATCAAGTCGTGGACATGTCCAGATTAGAGGGATTGTTCGGCAGTCAAGACCCTGCTGTTGCGCAGCTGCAAAATTTGTCACAGCAGACAACCAGCCTTGACCCACTGACAGCACAGCAAAACAGAGAAAACCTTGCAACAGGTTTGCTTGGTGCGCTTGCAATTGACCCTGGCACAAACCCAATGCTGCAACAGCAGTTGGACAGTGCTATTTCTGGTGCGGTTGATAAAGCTACTTCACAATACGCAACAGCGGGGCGATTAGGTTCTAATGCATTTGGAAGTGCATTAGGTGCTGGCATAACAAACGCTGCGGCTCCAATCATTGCGCAAAACCTACAACAAGACAGAGCCAACCGTTTGGCTGCGGCACAAGCCTTGGGCAACGTATCAAGTGATGACTTGTCACGTGAAGCTAATCTTGGCCAGAACATCGTGGGCGCGGGCCAAACAAATTTGACGAACCAGGTTGATGCGACACGTGCGCTGTCTGCTGCCTTTGGTCAAAACCTGGGGCAAAATGCTGACATTGCCTCTAACTTAATTAGTGCAAACCAAGCAGATTTAGCGCGTCAGTTACAAGCGTCAGACTCTTTAGCGCGTAATCAGATCACAACGTCACAGGCGAATGCTGACTTAGAGCAGCAAGATTTAGCGCGTCAGTTACAAGCTATTAACCAACTTGCAGCAAATCAACAAACTGATGCTGGCCGTCAAGCTGATTTGTTGAGTACGTTGTCAGGTCGCCAGATTGATGCGTCCAGCGCGAATGCAGACATTGCTGCGCAAGACTTGTCACGTCAGTTACAAGCGGCGAACACATTAGCTGGCAATCAGTTGTCGGCATCACAGGCGTCTGCGGCGGCACAACTTGACGCGGCCTCTCGCCTACCTAGCTTGCTCACAGCCGATCAAAGTCGGATTTCAACGCTGCAAGATTTGGGAGCGCTACAGCAAGCGCCAGCGCAAGCGGCGATTGACGCACAGATTCAACGAATTAACGCGCAGAACGCAGCAGATCAAAACCGTATCAACGCGCTACTTGCTGCATCTGGCATGGGGCAGGGTATGTTTGGCACGACAACCACGCAAACAGGCGGGGGGCCGTCAGCCTTATCATCTGGCCTTGGTGGTGCACTTGCTGGCGCTGGTTTGGCTAGTACATTAGGCCCAATGGGTATTGGCCTTACGCCCGCGCTTGGCGCTGGCATCGGTGGCGGCTTAGGCTTGCTTGGGTTGCTCGGCGGCTCAGACAGGCGTTTGAAGGAAGACGTCAAGCGTATTGGCACACACGCTAACGGCCTAGCAATGTATAGCTGGCGTTGGATGCCCGAAGCCAAAGATGTTGGGTTCGACATTTATCCGACTGAGGGCTTCATGGCGCAAGAGGCTCAAGAGGTTTACCCACAACACGTTTACACGCACCCAAGCGGTTATCTGATGTTGGATTACGCCTCACTTAACAATGAAGTAGCGGGGGCGGCATAATGTTATTTTTTGACAACCTCAACAAAAGCATCAGTGGGCTTGGTTTACCTGGCAACTTAGGTCTTTTAACAACAGGCATAGGATTGCTGGAAGGTCAAAATCCGTTGCAAGCTGTGCAAGCTGGCCTTGGTACTTATGGTGCACTTTCCGAAGACGAAGAGCGTCGTCGCCGCAAAGGTGCTTTAGCCAAGCTAGGTGAGCAATATGCGAATGACCCAAGACTAAAAGCAATCATTGATGCTGACCCTGAGGCGGGTCTTAGCCTGATTGCGCAGTTGGAAGCGCAGAAACGCAGACCAAGAGCGCCGACATTGTTGTCGCAGCGCAAACAGCTTGCGGACGCGCTTGGGTTAGAGCCTGGGTCAGATGGTTATAATCGTGTGCTGCAAACTGGCAGTTCTGCTGCCCCAGCGATTACGACAGCTAAAGATGCTGACGGTTTCTTGCGCAATGTGGACACAGGAGAGCGTATATTCCCAGATGCTACGGGTAAGACCAATAAGCCTGTTTTGTCCAACGTGGGCGGCACTCTTTATGACGTCACTGACCCAAGCAATCCGACAGTTGTTGTCGCGGCAAAAGACGACCCAAAGACGGCTAAGATTGGCGATAAGCTGTATAATATAACGGATATAAACAATCCGACTCTTATTGTTGATGAAACGCCAGCGCAAAAACCTGTTCTTAGTAACGTGGGCGGCACTCTTTACAACGTCACTGACCCGTCTAACCCGACAGTTGTTGTCGCGGCAAAAGACGGCCCAAAAACAGCCAACATTGGCGGCACACTCTACGACATTAGTGACATCAACAATCCAAAGGTAGTAGTTGCGGGCAAGGATGACCCTGTAAATCCAAACGTCAAAAACTACGTGGCAGACCAAGATGTCACTATTGGCAATCAGACATATACTGCTGGTACTGTGTTTGCAGTCAATCAGAATGATCCTGACGCGCTTGGAGCAGTTCTTGAGGCGGGTGGACGTTTGGCTCCAACTCGCACAGAGTCTACGGTTACGAATACGTCGGCTGATGCCGTCGTGCCAACTGGTAGTGTTGCAGATTCACCTGTTAGCACAATTGATATTAACACTGCTGCGGGTGGCGATCTCGCGGGGGTTGCAACTGACATACTTAATAAAAGCCTTGGTTTCGCTTTCGGCGCCTCTTTTGACCCTAAGCGCACAGATGCTAAGGCAAACCTTGCGGCACTTGAAAACGCGGTACTGCCAGGTCTGGTTAAATCCATCAGTACAACTGGCGCAGTAAGGTCACAGCAAGACGCCAAGCGGCTCATTCCGGCTGCGGGGGATACCAACCCAGAAATGCGGGCTAAGGTCGAGAGGTTGCTTCCTGTCCTTAATGCGAAACTTGTGGAAGCTGTAAGTGCGCAAAAGCAAGAAAAACTGACCCCGACACAGCGTACTTTGGCGCAGCAAGTTATAAGCACTTATCCCAACCTTATAGCGACTTTAGAGGAAACCCTAAAGGAATACGAAAAGGCGGGGATTACGGCGGCTGGTTCATCAGCCTTTTCTGCCGCAGACGCAATTGTTAAGTAAAGGTTATAATTATGGCTGACGCAGCAAGAGCAGTAAAGTATGCTAAATGGTTAGAAGAGAACGTAGACAAAAAAGGAACTGCCGACTTTGAGACTGTACGCCAAGCATACCTTGAGGCAAGGCCGTCAACGGCGGGTGAAAAGTTTGAAGCAGTCGGGCGAGGGATCAACACGGGCCTTATTGCTGATATTCTTGGCGCTCCTGCTGACGCATTAAACAACCTTCCAAGGCTAGTAAACTTGCTGCCAGGTGAGCAAGGTGTTCGCCCTTTTAGTGAAAACCCTATTGGCGGCTCACAGTCAATTCGTAACACCATGTCAAACCTGTTTGACTTGGGCTACAAAGACGTCACCGACCTTCCAGCAAGTCAGCGTCCATACGCTGTTGGTGGCGAGGTGGTTGGTCAAGGTGTTGGCTTGATGCTTCCCGTTTTAGGTGCAGCGAGAGGTGTCAGCGCAGCAAATGCAGCCGCGCAAACGGCACCAAAGGCTAACGTGGTTTCTCAGACTGTAGATGACATTGTTAAAGCAACTGCACGTAATCCAGCAACGGCAACCGCGATTGAGACAGGGTTATCCGTTGCCCCAGCCGTCGGTGCAGGGGTGGCAGAACAGGTCAACCCAGGTGATCCAACAGCACGCATGACGGGTGAGTTAGTTGGTTCTTTCACACCTGTTGTTTTGGCGACAACGCTGCCTAAGCTAACAGCAAGCCTAGTGCGGGCGGTTGAAACACGCTTACCTGGTGGTGTTCAGAGACAGGCTGCGGAGACATTGCAAGGCAGTTTAGCTGCTGGCGGCGAAGACATTGCGGCAACTGCTGCCACATTGCGTGAATCAACGGGTGCTGGCACGGCTGGTCAGGTCAGCGGTAGCCCACGCTTGTTGGCGATTGAAAAAGAGTTGGTATTGTCTGGCGGTAAGGTCAGCGAAGACATTGCAGCGCAAACGCAGAAAGCGATCAACGAATTTAACGCAGCTTATCGTGCAGCAATCACAAGCGGCGACCCTGATTTGGTGCGTCAAGCGGCACAAGCCCGCCAAGACTATTTGGTGCAGACATTAGGCGCACGTGTGGCGAATGCTGAAAAACGCGCCAGAGACATACAGACCACAAATCTGCGCACGGCTGATCCGGCAAAGGTAAGTTCTGCCGCACGAAACATCCTTGAGGATGCACTGACAACAGCACGGGCGACAGAAAACCAGCTTTGGTCAGGTGTAGATCGAACGCTAAAACTGCGGGCAAACAACACGCTAACAACTTATAACGAGTTGAAAGCAAGTTTGGCTTCTGGTGAAGAACTACCAGCACCCTTGAAAGCTCTCGTATCTGACATCAAGAAAAACCAGAAAAAACTAAACTTGGGTAAAGGTGAAACAACGTCTGGCAATCTGCTGCGCACACGTAGTCGTTACCTTGAATTAGCGCGTGAGGCACGGGCGCAGAAAAAGTTTGGCGATGCACGGATGTATCAGACCGTTGCTGACGCTATGCTAAAAGACTTAGACCCTGTTGTCGGTGATGCAGCAAAGGTTGCGCGTGAGTTTTCACGCGAGTTGAACAAGAAGTTTACGCAGGGCTTTGTCGGTAAAACCTTAGGGTATCAGTCTGATGGTGGTTTGCGGGTTGATCCAACACTCACACTTGAGCGGGCTGCGGCGGGATCAGATCAGCAACAGTTGCTTAATTTGCAAGCCATGCAGACGGCTGCGGGCGACCAGGCTGGTGATATGGCGGCACTGCAACAGCAGTTTTTCCAAAACCTAGCGGCTGACACAACAAACTTTGACGGCACGGTGAACCCAAAGAACTTAGAGAGTTTCATTTCTAACAATCGTGCGACTATAGATCAGCTTGGTCTAACAAATGTTCTAACTGACCCAGCGAGTGCGACACGTATCGCAGAACGGGTTGCCAATCAGGCCAAAGCGGGAACAGCGTTTGCTACGCAGAAATCGGCTGCTGCAAGCGTCCTGAGAACAAACAACATGAATGAGTACGTGCAAAGCATTCTACGCTCAAACAATGTTTCTGGTGGGCTAGATGATGCGGCACGTTTGGCAAAGCGTAGCGGTGATCCTGCGGTCATGGATGGTTTGCGGTATTCAATCTATGAGACATTTCTAGATACAGCAAAAACAGACGGCGGCTTGATATCCGGCAATAGATTGGAAGCGCTGCTAAACGCCAAATCGGGCAATCAGACCTTGCGCCAAACATTGCTGAAAAACGGCACGTTTACATCAGGTCAGATGCGCAACATTGACCGCCTGATTAACAAAACCAAGCAGTTTGAGACTGCTTTGGCAAACACCAGCCGAGCCGAAGACTTGCTTGGCGGTGAAGACATATTCTTTGACCTTCTACTTCGCATTGGTGGTGCGACAGTGGGTGGCAACAGTGTAATCGGTAATGCAGCGGGAACACCTTTGGTGGCTGCTGGTGCTGGTTCTCGCGCGTCACAAAAGCTGTTCGACAAGGTGCCGAAGTTAAGAGTTAAGAGCGTAATAGCCGAGGCAATCAACGACCCTAAGCTGATGGCTACACTGCTAGAAAAGCCTACCACGGTAAAAGCCAAGGCGGCACGAGACAAGCGCTTGTATGCAGCATTGCTGCAAGCGGGTTTACTTGACGGGTCAGAATTGATCGGAAACGAGGTAGAGTAATGGCTAAAAACAGTATTACCGACTTTAGCGCTACGGCTGCGTCTAATACGGACATCCAGAATATTGACATAGACGAGGGTTGCGCACCAAGCGGGATCAACAATGCTATCCGCGAATTGATGGCTGACCTAGCTGATGTAAACGCGGGGACGGTGGCTTTAACTTCGCCGGACTTTACGGCGTTTTCTGTTGGCGGGACGACGATTACAGCAACGGCTGCTGAGTTAAACTTCGTAGACGGCGTAACCAGCAACATTCAAACACAGTTAGATGCAAAAGGTACAGCGTCATCGTTGTCCGACCTTGGTGTGACCGCGACGGCCTCTGAATTAAATGTGCTGGATGGGTTCACTGGCGATCTAAACGACATCAACATTGTTGACGTTACAACGCTTGGCACCTCACAAGCCAGCAAGGCGGTTACTGCTGATGCAAACGGCGATGTTAAGTTTTCTAATGCAGTTGTTGAGACGGTCTATGCTTTAACAGGAACCGCGCTTGATCCAAATAACGGCACGGTGCAAACCAAAACAATCAGTGCGGATACATCATTCACAGATAGCCTGTCAGCGGGTGAAAGCATGTCTCTGCACCTTACAAGCGCGTCATCATACAACATCACATGGCCCACGATTACTTGGATAACAGGCAGCGGTAACAGTGCGCCAACACTTACAGCGGCTGATACGGTGGTTTTGTTTAAAATCGGCTCAACACTTTACGGTGTTTGGATTGGGAGTTCTGCATAATGTCAGCATGGAAAAAGTTAGCTATGGCAAGGCCAGCGGGGGCTGGTTTTGATGCTGATGATGTGTTTAGCGCAGATATTTGGAGCGGCACAGGTTCTAGTCGCAGCATTACTAACAACATTGATTTAGCTACAGAAGGCGGTCTTGTTTGGACAAAAAGACGAAACTCCAATCAAGATCATTACCTTTTTGATACTGAACTTGCCTTCAGTGGTGGAAACAGTGGAAGTTTTTCCAAAAGACTTAAATCAAATACAACAGACCCATCGGGTAGTGAATTGAATGCACTTACTGCGTTTAACACTGATGGCTTTACTTTAAACTCCAATGGTGCTGTCAATGGGTCATCTGGCACTTACGTGTCTTGGACATGGCGCAAGGCTGCAACCTATTTTGATATTCAAACTTGGACGGGCAATAATACTTCAGGTCGTTCAATTTCTCATGATCTAACGACTTCTCCAGAAATGATATTTATAAAGAAGACTAACG
>Ga0213866_10001340_pt1 | contig 18336 bp, 38 predicted proteins | sample PICome_11_FD_160079 | JGI IMG/M metagenome (GOLD analysis project Ga0213866, IMG submission 160079) | Coastal seawater microbial communities near Pivers Island, North Carolina, United States - PICO284 | ecosystem: Environmental > Aquatic > Marine > Coastal | place: USA: North Carolina...
TTTTTATTCCTCCGCGGAATCTTTAGGTTCTTCAATAACTGGCTTAACCTTTTTTGCAGGCTTTTTCTCGCCGCAGACAGTCCAGCCCATATTCTTTAAACTTTCCACCTTTGACGGGTGTGCGCTAATTGTTGCCCCGTCTTTATGCTCCATTTCAACCATTACACGGTTCCTCGCGTGAAGTGGTAGATACATCTGGCCGTAATTATAACCCCGCCTATTGGGTCTATACTACCGTCATCGGCCTCTACACTTATGATTTGAGTATCTATTGCATAACCACCTCGGGTTCTATCAGCATCTAGCCTTTCCTCTATTTGCTCAATAACCTCATTTCTGGCGGTGTCGATATTTTTGCTTTTTACATAGCAGACTATTTCGTAGTCAATGGTGGCCGTTCGTTTCGTGCCACTTCCCCCAATAGTTGTGTCCTCTCTGTTTTCGTTACTACTTCTAACCAATACAGCAGGAAATTGAGCATTGCTTAACTTTTCAAAATCAAATGGCTCTCGGGTTACTAGCCTAAAGACATGACCGCTAGCATTTGACTCTAGGACAGTAACTATATTTTGGGCAATGCTTTCTCGGTTGCTCATCTAGCAAACCCTCTGAAAAGGTAGTTTCTAAATACCCTCTCCAATATTTTTTCATCTTGTCTGGTAAAACCAAAAAAAGGTCTTTCTTTATTAAGCATAGCCGCTTTCTTTGCTTCTGCGGCCCGACTAAAAAATATCTTAGCTCTTTTAGTGTTTTGGCTATGCGTAATACTTCCGCGCATATTTCCAGACCATAAAAGGTTAACCGTATTTGGGTCAGTAAACTTTGGGCTTTCCCCGTCTATAGGCTTTCTTGCTTGTCTGCGTTTTAAGTAGGCGGGGCTATATGGCTTTAAAGAACCTTTAAGACCTTTGCCTTCATCCAGCCGATCAAGAATAATCTCTATTTGCTTTTGTGCCGCCCTAGCTAACGCGTGCGGTATTCTGCGCTTTATCTCAAGCCTTTCTCTGGCAGTAAGACTGCTTGGGTCAACTGGCGTAACACCTATATTTATGTCAGGCACTAAGGCCATTACCGATCAAGCCTATTCAATGGCTTAGGTAGCTTTTCCTTATCTTCAACGGTGCCGTCATCATTGGCGTCATACTCTACGCCGTCAGCAAATACCGCCTCAAGCTCCTCGCCATATCGCGCCTTGTAGAAGGTAATCATCTCGAGGAAGCGGTCATTATCAACCCAGTTTGTCAGCTTAGGTAGCGCGTACTTCCACAGCACCAGATAGGCATTAGCCTTAGTCCACTGGGAGTCCGTCAGTAGGCTTGAGTCCATCTCGCCAGAGATGTTATTCCGATGCCACCACTTGTTGCGGATTTCGCGCTCTAACTCGGCCTGAGCCTTGGCGTGTTCATCAATAAAGTTCTCAATCCCAAAGTCCAGAATATCAGGGATGATCTCTTGCAAATTCCAATCAGTAGAAAACGCCATACGTCACCATTTAACCTTTGCCGCCCAATAGATCGCGTCAAATATCGTTGCGCCTTTTAAACTGTCAGCGTGTCGCGCATACCACGCCTTTCTTCTACCTGCGTCTGCTTTGCTCTCTCCATCTCTAGGAGGGTACGATTTAGCGCCTTGAGAGCCAAACCTTACCAGCTTAATCATGTCGCCCTTTTTTGCTAAAACTGCATGACTCTTAGATGGATGGCGAGGGGTTCTTTTAGGGACGTTGTAGTCCTCAAACCGCTCACCTCTATAAACTATCGCCATACGCTTTACCAGAAAGGAAAGCGCCCCCGAAAGGGCGCGTATTGCCTTAGAGAGCGGCGTCAAAGAACATCTCACAGCCGTAGCTGTCGTCAAGCTCACCAACACCGTAAACGGCTGTGGCGTTAAGCTCAAAGGCTCGCAGTGATGCGTTACGCTCAACTTCAATGTTGAAATCACGCTTCATTGCCATAGCCAGAGCTTCGGGTGCAAATACAGCGCCCTTGGCATCGCCATTACCGTCAATGGTGATGTTCGCAGACTCGTAGATGTTGATGCCAGCGATAGAGCCAACGAAACCGTTAGCCATAGCCGCGTTCTGAGCATCGCCACCGTTGGGGTTGGCGAACGTGTTGGTCAAGTTAGCCTTGAGCTGGTAGCCGTGATACGGATGCACTACAGCCGACAACTGCCCTGGTGCCTTGTTGGTTCGGAGAGTGGCCGCGGCCTTGAACAGGTCAGCAACAGTGATCTCTTGAGCCGCCGCACCAAATGAAGTGCTGAAGCCGTCAAACAGGGCAATCAAGTCCTTGTCCATCTTGGTAGCGATAGCATTACCCAAGACAGTGCCAAGCTCCTGTGCAGGGTTGCCAGCGCCAAAAGCGGCCATGTCAGTCAGTACAACCTGAGCGCCCACCTCAGCCACGTCAATAGTGACGCTAGAAGTAGAGACCTCAGTTGCAGACATATCAGTGCCTTCAGTTAGGTCAGCCGCCGCGACTGCGGGATATTTAGGTACTTGTACCGTCTTACCGGCTACAGAGCCAATGTCATAACGGGTTACAAGACCAAGTAAGAGGGATTCCTCTTCAGCAGTAAAACGAGCCTGAAGGATGATATTCGCAAACAGATCGTCTAACGTGCTGCTAGTAGTTTCATTAGCCATGATGCTATTCCTTTTAAATTAGCGGGTTGCTTTCTTTGCTAACTGCATCTCACGGAAAGCCTCACGGCCCCCGCTTTCGTAGTTAGCCAACATTTCTGCCGCCGTTAAGGTCTTCGGCGTTGAACCACCAACTGCCCCCGCTGATCCTGCACCACCTTGTGATGCGCTCACAAAATGCGGGTTCGTTGTCAAAAAGTCTGCCACCAGTTCTTCAACCGATAACAGATCGCCTTTGTCGTTGTAACGGGGCGTCCCGTTTTTATCGTAGACCTCTACAGTGCCATCTTCAGATAGCGAAACGGAACCACGCAACAACTGACTGACTTGCTCAGGTGATACCGCCTTATTCTTAGCCGCCGCTGTAAGTAGAGCGCCATCAACTAGCGTCTGCTCAAGCCGTTGCTTGTAAGCCAGTATTTCCTGATCTTTCTTTTCAACGGTCTGCTTGAGGATATTATCAAACTCACCTCTCTCCTTTTGCCTCTCAATCTCAGCGTTTTGCTTTTCTTGAAGAAGCTGGCGAGCCTCGTCTAAATCTACGCCTTCAAGCCGCTTGTCATATTGTCGCTTAGTGCGAGCAACACGATCAGCCACTATCCGGTCTAGCTCCTCTTGCGTAAACGTCTTAACATCCTGAGTTTGTGCTTCTTCAGCTACAGGTTCAGTTACCTCTGTTTCCATGATTTCATCGCTCATGTAACGCATCCTCCTACGGAGTGGGTTTATTTTACCAAATTACTTTGATTTTTTCTTTTTCTTCTTTCCCTTGTGATACGGCATAACAGCCTCCTTAATCAAATACGGGTCTAAAGTGATGGCGGCAATTATAACCGCCACGAACAATAAAGGGGTCACCTGAAGCCTTGCCAGCCCAGTCTCCCGACCATATTTCAGCGATTTCCTCAGTGGTATAGGTATTGCCAGCGTGTTCTCGACAGAATGACCTGGAGTCCCTTATGACATCGCCGTAATACTTCCATTTATCCGCACCTGCCTGTATTCCTGCATTGACGTTAATCGAAGCATCAAACTGCATTAGGCTATCCTGCGTTATCTGCGAGGCGTAACGGCGCATATTATTGCCCGTCTTGTCTGCGGCATAGATTGTGTGCAACTGATCTATAGCGGCCTTGGACTGTGCCGCCGTACCATTTTTAGCTATATCAACAAGCCTGTTAATCTCGGCCTGATCGCTCTGCATATAGACGCCGTTAATCTTCTGCCTAATGCTTTTAATCATATCGGCTTTAGGGCGACCTGTTAGCGCGTTCTGATAGACCTCATTGGCTATGGTGTCGAGATAGGTCTGGCCTATATCCTCAAAGCCTTGAAAGGTTAGGCGTTGCAGTTGACGGATAACTGTCGGGCTGGTACGTGCAAAATCACCGTAATTATTGAGCATTTCTAACGCCCTGCGCTCAACCTCTGGATACTCATCCAAAAGGCTTTGAACCGTTACACTGTACTCTTGCTCTATAATCTGCTGGATTTCCGCCCTTGCGGATATAGCCCACTCCACGTCAAATAGCTTGCCAGCCTGATCTGGTGCGGTAGCTAGATAATCAGCAATCCGATTCTCCAATACCGATAGAGCCGCAAGCAATCTTTCAAGATGGCTGTCAGCCAAGCGGTCAAGGTAGTCATCATGCTGATTGTCCGTTGCCATTATTCAGCGGGTAGCTCAATCAAAGGAAACTCGCCTAATGCCCTTGTATTTTGCTCAATCTCTGTATGAGCTTGCATAACCATTTCATCATCTAGTACTAGGTCTGCAATCTGCTTATCTACCTCACGCATTAAAGTGGTAGAGCGAACACCGCTAGCCTTAACTTGCTGATAAAAAATTAGGTCTTGCGCGTAATCACGCAGATCAAACGAATCAGGGTAGCTGATAGTTACCTCATGGGTATCATGCTCTTGCCACTTGCAGTAAAACGCCCACAACTGTTCTTCGGCTAACTCAAGGATGTCGGCTTTCTCAGATAGCTTTGCATTTAGCATTTGAAATTCGGTCTGCATAGCCACGCCAGACTGCGTGATAGCCTCTGTGCCGCGAACTGCGCCCATGTGGGCCATCCTATTGATCGACTCTATTTTGTCGCTTATAGAGGCTCTGATGGCGTCTAGGTTGCCGCCAGATGGTTGCATCTGATAGGGCTTTAGGCCAGCGTCCATATCCTCGGCCATATTAATGATCGCCCCAGCCCCAGCACTCGCATCGGTGTCGTAGGTCTTAACCAGAGTCGGGTGGTTAGATATGCGGATTAATTGCTCAATTTCACTCAACTCTTGATAGATGGCCTTTTGCATATAGGCCACATCAGAAATGTCTGATATCCCCACACCACGCACGATAGAACGGTTGGCTGGCAAGTAGACCGCTGGAATAACCCCTATAGGGTTGGGGATGTTTTCGATAACGTCAGCAGATGTACCGTCATAGCGGGTTAGCTTAACCTTGTCTTTGTACCACTCGCGGAAATAGGTAACGGTTGTGGTGCCGTCTATGCGATCAACGGACTCCCTAACCTTTAGGTAGACAAGCTCATGCCTGCCGCTTGGCATACGCTCCCATCGCCAGTCGTAGACGTTCTCAGGGGTAATGAGAGTGACGTATGGCCTGATTCCTTGGTTTAGCTCCTCAGCCCTTGTCCCGACCTGAGAGGCTGGCTTATCGACCATAATCCAAACATGGCCGTACACTGACGACCATATCTGCGCCTCACGCATAAAGGAGTTGAAGTTTTGCCCGTCAAGGTTAGCGTCCTTTAGAAACGCCTCGAGGTCAGGGCTTCCTTCCATACCCTCAAAGTTCCTAGTCGGGTTAATACGCCAGAGGAAAGATGAGTAAACGTGAATGACGTTACGGCAATGGTTATCCAACGGCGTTAGCTCTAGTCGCCTTCCGTATGCCTTGGAATCTTCATTAAGGTAGCCGGTCAGGTAATTACCCTCTTTGTAGTCTGCGCCCCCCATATAACTGCGGAGGTAAAACTCCCACCGCTCTACATGAGTCTCATAATCGGGGTGCTGGTACTCAATATCTATCTTCATCAAGTCCACCGTTGAGGCTGTGGTGCCTCATATTGTTTGCGAATTGGGAATAGGTATTCCACCGCATATCCCAGCGCATCATTCATGTGATCGAAGCCATCCTTGTTTGGTTGGCTCGTGCCTTCTTTGTAAGTCTGTCGCTCCAGCGACTCAATGGTTTTCTTGCACCTTGGATCAACCAATAAGTGCCGCAGACCATCGGCTGAACGCAGGCGAGAGTTGACCGCGTTGATGCGATCCCTAACGGCTGAATGAGCGTTTTTAACTCGTACATTAAAACCCGCGTTTTGTAAAATAGATAAGTCAGTCCTGCCGCCTGCTGATGTCTTTCTTTGGCGACAAGCCGGATCAGGGTATATCGTAACATTTTTCACGTTGTAACGCTCTTTGATCTCCGACGCCATCTCATCTGTGTTAGAGCCGAACATTACGATCTCATCAATCACGTGCAACACTTGCCCCTTTCTCACCATCACAACAGCACTCATAGGGTCTAGGTTGAAGTCCATACCTATATGAACCTGCCCTATATCCTCGCTGTTCTTAGCAGTCGATTCCTCGCGGCTGAAGTTGTAATAGATGATGCCTGAGTAATTAACAAACTTAGCCTCATACTCTTGAGTAAAGGTGCGCTCGTCTAGGTCATGCCTTGCTGACTCAATCTCACTAGCCGGTACATTGCCGCCCTCTAGTGTTGTGTATTGAAACGCGCTCCAGCCATCGGCCTTATCAACGCCTCTGCCCCATAGATCATAGAAGTGGTTACGGCCTTTTGGCGTGCCAATGAATATCGCGCTTCCCTGCCTATCCGATAGAGACGGCCTGATAACCTCAAACCACGCCTCTTTACGCATATCTGCAAACTCATCTAGTACGCAGAAGTCTAAGGCTCGGCCTCGTAAATTGTCGGGCTTCTCTGCCCCTTTAAGGCTTATCGTTGATCCATTAGCCAGGGTTAGCGTTAGGGCTGTCTCATTGGTCTTGGCGATGTATTCCTGCGGCACCACCTCTAGGAGCATACCCCAAGCTATTTCTTTGGCCGCTTTGTAAGTCGGCGCGATATACCAGCAGTTTTTATTCTCGCCGCTAAGAGCCGCACGTATTAACTCGACCGTTGATAGGTATGTCTTCCCAAATCGCCTGCCAGCCACAACTACACGAAATCGCGTGTCATCCTTAAAGATAGAGCTTTGCGGCTTAGTCAAATTCACTATTAGCTACGTTGACAACTAGCTGAGGAAGCTCGGTAACTTCCGGCTGGTTTTCTCGCCAGCCTGCTTGCGTCTTGAGGTAAAAGATAGCCGCCGTGACGTTACCTTTCTGGGCTAATGAGATCAGATTTGAACCCACTGATGCTATCGCCTTGCCCTTACCCCTTTTATACGCCTCAAAAACCTCGGGCTGGCGCTCTTCTACTGCCCTAAGCGTGTTTTCCGCTATACCAAAATAATCGGCCATTTGCTTCTTAGACAATACAGACGCAAGCGCCTCTACTTGAGCAACCTGTGCCTCGTCAAAATATACTGATGGACGGCCACCGCCGTCTCCTTGGTTGCCGATCTTAGCCATCGAATGCCTCACCAGTCTCAGCGTGTACGGCCTTCTCTCCGGTAAAGTCCTGCCAGCGTTTGACAATGACATCGCAGTATTTGGGATCAAGCTCCATCATGTAGCAGTTACGACCTGCTTGCTCTGCGCCAATCATTGTTGATCCACTGCCACCAAAAAGGTCAACCACGTTTAACAGCTTTACATGATTACTGAACGCTCGGATTGAAAGCGCAACTGGCTTTTGCGTTGGATGTACGTAGCCAGTGTCTTTTTTAACCTGCCAAAGATCGGACTCGTTTTTTATCCAATCGTCCACCTTGCCAGCAAATAAGCAAAACTCATGTTGATGCCTGTAGCCTGACCCCATGCCAAACACGTTTTTTGCCCAAACAATGCAGGCGTTATATAGCAATCTGTCCTGCAACAAGCCATAAAACTTCCAGTTGCACCAAATGTAATAGGCTCTTGGCGCTAACGCCTGGATAGTCTGACAAACGCCATCGACGAACGACTCAAACTCCTTTTCCGTCAGATCATCATTTTTAATGACATCATGCTTCCCGCTTCTACCATTGAAAGCAACATTGTAAGGCGGGTCGGTAAACACCATGTCAGCGCGTGCGCCGTCCATTAACTTATCCACCGCATCAATGCTGGTTGAATCGCCACACATAAGCCGGTGATTGCCCAGCACCCAAATATCGCCCTCTACGGTTCTAGGTGTCTCTGGTGTCTCTGGTACAGCATCCTCGTCGGTTAGCCCTTCTACTTGCTCAGGCTGTAACAACTGCGCCAACTCGTCAGCATCAAAGCCCGTGAGGTCAAGGTTAAAGTCTAGCTCCTGCAACCGCTCAAGCTCTGCGGTTAAGGCAGTTGTATCCCAGCCAGCATTTAGGGCCAGCTTGTTGTCTGCGATAACGTAGGCTTTCTTTTGTGCTTCGGACAATCCCACAAGCGTAATGGTTGGCACCTTTTCCAGCCCCAGCTTTTTCGCCGCTAAGAGCCTGCCGTGTCCTGCAATGATGCCGCCCTTCTCATCAATCAGTATCGGATTGGTAAACCCAAACTCACGAATGCTCGCCGCGACTTGGCTCACCTGCTCATCGTTGTGCGTCCTAGAGTTATTTACGTAAGGTATGAGGCCGCTTTGATCGCGGTATTCTATTTTTAGGTCTTTAGCCATTAAGCATCTGGATGGGGTATTGATTCTGCCCAATACAACCCTTTCGCCGCTCCCGCTCTGATTGATCCGGTAACTATATCGTCTGAATCCATAGGGTAAGACTCGACTGTGCCATCACTAAAGGCAACCAAATAGGTGCCTTCTTCCTCTGGCATATCCCCCGCCGCTATACGGTTCCAATGTATAACCGCTACTTGCCTCATCTTACTGTTCTCGAATACGTACCATTATATTATCAGAGTTGCCGTGGATAGTTTAATTAGCGCCCTATGATATAGCCCCCACGCTGTGCATTAAACTTTTCGATGCCACGGCTCACCGTAGGAGTTGAGGGCATCACATTCTGATTGTGACAAATTCCGCATACGCCTCTTTGTTTTTTTGAGCCTCAATTACCTTGCCGTCAAATAAGACCACATAGTCTTTCCCTGTGATCTTAGCCAGCCGCTCTGCCTGCTTTAGCGAGGAAACAATACGCTCACGCTCCAGCTTTCGGCACATCCAATAGGGCAGATCATTCACTGGGCCACTCCCATTGTGGGCTAGCTGACTGGTACATATCGCAACCCTCTAAGCCTGCCGATATGAGCAGTAGGATGAATATGGCTATGATGCCCTCGTGCTTGAGGTTCATTCGCAAACCTCCGCATAGTTGCCGTTATAGTCAGGCCAGCCATTCTCCCCATTCGATTTTAGGTAAAGCCGGTGCATCTCGCAGTAGTTCTCGGCCCTTTGCTTCGAGTCCTCGAAGTCCCCAGTCATCACCGCCAGCACTAACAAAAAGCTCGTCACCACCAGCGGTATCACCAACACATTCCTCTCCATCACTCCACTCCCTTAATTTATTTCTTATCTTTGCGATTGCTCGCTTTTCTATTGCCCAAACTACCTGCCTGGTAACGCCTAGCTCATCCGCGATCTCTTGCAGACTCATGTAGTAGTCATCATCCGGCATTTGTCGCTTCATGCGTCGCCTCTTCTACCAATAACTCACGGTATTTTTTACATGACTCTTTATCTTCCATTACAGACTCCAAAAACCGATACAGCTTGCGCTCCATATAACGGTGCTTCATTAACTCAACCGCCATAGACAACTGTTGCTCGTGATTTAGGCTTTTCCAATGGAATTTCTGGCTTACGAAAGTCTCAAGCACGTGGTCATCAATCGAACGGAATGCCATGTAACTCCCTCCACTCTGGTGTGTTGTAGTCAGGGCTGGCTTCCACCTCCCTAAACTTTTGGATTAGATCGCGCATAACGGATTCATCATCCTCTAGCCTAACTATCATGGAAAAGGTTATTGCCCGATACATCGACACCTTCGCCTTATAATGCTGTGCTTCTGTCATCCTCAAACTCCCTAGTAGTTATTTACCACAAAGGAATAATCCCACATCACACTTGTTGTGTCATCTAACATTTAGTTATAAGTCAGTTATAGCTTATAACCGTATAGTCTGGGTTGTTTTCCAGCATTTTTAGCTCTTCGCGGTAATGCTTGGCGATCTCGGCCCTGAGCTTTTTGTCAGTTTTCATAATCCCCCTCGCCTTCTCCCTCAGAAGCTCCATATGCCCCTCTCCTAGCGTGTTTGTCAGCCAGTCATGGAAAGCGACTGGATTCTCCGTAAAGTGCCTATGATGAGCATGGCATAGCGTCACAGCGTTATCTAGCGACCACCTCACCACCTTTGATCGCCTGCCGTAAATATGACAACACTCCAGCGTATCTGGCCTGCCGCAGTAAAGACAATGCTCATCCCTAGCCCTTACGCACTTACTAAACCAAATATCTGCCGCGTCTCGCTTAATGGACATTCTCAGGCTCCGCTATTTCTACGACCTCAAGGTCAGTCATTAGGCAGCTCATCCATAAGTCAAAAAACTCGCTAATTGTCATATTAATTGTGATGCCCTCAGAAAACGTATCAGTGTAGACAACCGTTAGTTTTGGATTAGATAAATCCGATACCGCGCCACCAACCTCTGCCGTTAGTAGGATGGCCTCGCCCTTTGGCAACTTCACGCCCATAAGCTCAATCATGTTCTTGGCCTCACCGTTACTCGGGCAATTTCACCATGAAATTTATCGTAGGTGATGATCTTGGCACCCCTACGAGATACCCAGCCGCCTCTCGCCGCGTATGCGTCCCTGCCGCTCAGGGTTGGGTGCATCTCTGCTATCGCGCCACCGTCCTCTATCACGCGCTCGTGGTGGTAGTGGCCCGTATGAATATACGTGTAGCTTGCTTTACCCCACATCTCACGGAATCGCGGCTCGCTAGCAAACAGCTTATGCAATTGGGCTAGCTTCATTTTGTGACCATGATGGAAGGCCAGCATTGTCTCGCCATGTAGATACGCATAATACGGAAACTCGTTATCTATCACCTCAAGCCTTGGCTCGTTAGCAAAGCGATGCTTTATGTACTTCCTCAACCAGATAGACCCCGATATATCATGGTTCCCTTCAGCAGATATAACCACCACCTTGTCAAACTTCTTGAGCATCATAGTGATCGCTTGAGCCATGACAAGCATAGAAAGCTCAACCAGCTTTCCGTATCGCGTGTCCGCATCCAGAATGTGACCGCTACTTGGGGTTACTGAGAGTATTCCATCCCAGTGCAGAAAGTCTCCAAGCTGGCACAGTACGGCAGTGCCGGACTTAGGGCTTGCCTGGATCATGTCATGGATTGAATTTAGAAAAACAGACTGTGCTATGTCTACGTCCCAGTCATCGCCGGTCTCATCCTCCCACGCATACATACCAAGATGGAAGTCAGTGATCGTTAAAAGAGATAGAAGATTTTGGTCTGCGGATGCTGGGGGCTTGGTGGGCTTAAACTTTGGTAGATTCTTTGTTACGTTCTCTAACCTCTCAACCAGTATCTCAAATTGCCTCTCCTCATCGGTCTGGCTCTTGACCCACTGGCGAATTGGCTTGCCATCTTCATCGTAGAATGTCGATACGCCCTTAATCTTGTGGCCGTCCGGTACTGGATGGCTCCAGTCATTTTCTGGGCTATACCCGCGCTTTAATGCGTTTTTATTAACAGCGCGAAGCCTGTCCCTTAACGAAGTCCTTGATATTCCAAGAATGTCAGCCGCCTCTCTTTGGCTTACTTTTTCAACCTCAACTAGCCTAACTGCTTCTATCTGCGCGCTTGAATTGCAAAACTGTAGTAATGGATGATCCACACTAACCCCCTTTCAGTTTCATGTACTCCGAATCTATAGGACAGGTTAGCTTTACTCCGTGGTCTAGCGCCCAGCTTTGCACCTGATCCATAAAATCCATCATCTCCCCTCTACCAAGGCCGCTGGTCTCCCTGACCTGCGCCGGAATAACGGTCTTATGGATTACTCGGTCTTCTGTGCCAAGAAACTTGTATTTAAGAAGCTCTTTCATCGTCGCCTCTGTTATGTCGGCACCCTTTGATGAGAAATGATCCGCCATCTCTCGGCACCAAACATGAAACAAAGCATTCTGTGACAACGACCTTCTATCCTGATAACGGCCAACTTTAAACTGTACCGGATAGTCCCAGTTCCAATTATCCCTTAACCAACGCTCAAAAAATACCAATCTTTCAGTAATTTGCGCCGCATCATTAATAATCCAAAACTCAGACATCTTTAATAACCTGCTCAATCATAATGTCTATGAGATGTCGAGCCTTACGAAGATCATCAACCCCGCCCTTATTCTTGTACCTAGACACGTATTTAATTACGCCATGCTCACACGGCCCTAAATTATTCGCCAGCGCATACTCAAGCGGTCCTATTGCCATGTTCTTATAATGCTCCCCGCCAACCTGTATCTGCATTGCCGAAGTGTTCAAACCCTTTGTAATACGCAAGCTCTCCGACATTTTCAGCCCTCCACTTTTTAATGATTAACTTCCGGCATCTACTGCTCTTTACAAAACGCTCATTTCCTTTTGCGTCATTAACAGTCGGCACAATGATGTCGTCCAACAGCATCACCCTTATAGCGTCCATTGCAAACTCGTTGCTTTGCTTGAGTCGTGTGGACATATCGCTTTTGGTAAATGGTGTGCCTGACTGGAAGCTCTCGGTCCTAATATATGTATCAATCGCCTCGCTAAGTGTCATCTCGCGCCTCATATTTCCTCCAGCACTAAGGCTCTTGAGTTTTCCGTTTTCTTAAACGCTCGGCCAGATGTTTGATACAACCCTATGGTCCCCTCAAAACCCGTCCCATGACGTTGCTTTGCCACCACTAACTTGAGGTCTGATTGCTTTTCTAAAATTTCATTCTCTCTTTCATTTAGCGGGATGCCGTACATCCGCTTGTTAAGCGCCTCCTTCCTTTTCTTGTTGTGCCAAACAATCATTAAAAGGTGACACTGATCCGTAATCGTCCCGCCGCCTCGTACATCAAAGCGAGTCGGTACATATTCATCACCCCCGCGCTCTGGCTTCCTAACGTGATGCACAACAGCAATGTGAATATCCAACGCCTCTGCCAATCCCATGAGTTGGTTAAAAAATAACCGCTCACGCTGTATGTCCTCTGTTACGCCGGTAAACTGTAGATTATCAATGGCGACGATCTTACAACCTCGCTTCGCCATCGCCACAATCGCACCTAAGCACTGAATCGGCTGAACACCTCCCAATATCCGATACCAGAAAATCTTATCCTTCGACCAATTAGCAAACCTCTCCCCATACTCCCTGCTTGGTTGATCGCTAGCCGCTGACTGCATACACATCAGCTTGGCCGTATCCTTAACGCTCATCTCAAAGCTAGCGAGTCCCACGGGAACCTTAGACGCCGCCCATGTGAGGCACTGGTTTAAGACGGTAGATTTCATGTGGCCATTAATGCCTGCCCAGACTGAGACCTCGCCCATTCTCAACCTGACTAAATCGCTAGTTTCAGCCCAAGGCAACTGTAGTCCTGACTGCGCCGCATCCGTTACTAGGTGGTCAAGAAAATCCTCCCGAAAGGCGTTAATGTCTACAACGTCTAAATCCTCGACCTTGCCATAAACTTCTTGCAAGTCTTTATCGGTAAAATCCTCAACCTCTGACTGCTGTATCTGTCTCACAGAATAAACTCCCCATCATTTTTATTTTCTTTAGGAAACACTGATTTCCACCCACACTCAATAGCCATGTCCACGCACTCCCTCTGCTTGGCATGGCTTAATGGTTTTAATTTATTGGCAACTATCGCTAACGACCTATCTGTAGTCGGCCCTTTGAACTTTCTACGGTATGCCACCCAGTCCTTCCAGACCTCTTTATCAACCTCCTCCGGTGGCTTGTAACGGCCATGTTTAACCCTTTGGTGGTTAATTGATGGTTCTTTGATGGTTAGAGTATTTAATTCTATACCGCTAGCGGTCTTTAATTGCGTACCGCTACCAGTCTTTAAATCAATACCACTAGCACCAGTCTTTATTTCTATACCGCTAAGGTTAAGGGTATAGACCGTAGACTTGTTAAACCTTGGCTCCTTAGAGATAAGCCCTTTTTCCACCAGGGCGGCTAATGCGCTACAGACTGCGTTGCGTGACGCGCAACTCCTCGTAATAATGTCTTGATAGCTTGGGAAACACTGGCCCTGAGCATCAGCCCTATCAGCTAAAGCGATAAGTACGGCCTTCTGAGTGCTAGTCACATTTGTGACCTTATTAAGCGCCCAGTTAATGGCCTCAATACTCACGATGCCTCCCTAATGACCTTACTAACAAAACCATTAGCGCGGCCACCATTCTTTAAGGCTCTGGCATACGCCTGCTTATCGGCTTGGGTTAATTGCTTACCCGTGGATTTTGCATACTCTGCAAACTCAACAATGTAATCCTCAACGCGATCTTTGCGCTCAACCCGCGTCCGTCTGTAACCATCATCAGGGAATAAGCTCGACCAAGACAGGCCAATTGAGGTGAGAACGTCTAAAGCTGAACAGCCAGACCAACACTTAATAAGGACTTTCCCATCGTCAGTCTCGGTAATCCTTAGACTTGGGGATTTATCTTGATGGGATGGGCAAGTGCAAACCCATTTACCTGTACCAATTTGTTTAGAAAATGCGACACGTTCCAAAATATCCTGTGCAGACACAGAACCCCCTTAGTATAATGTAGGTGAACTCCCTTGCCCGTATGGGCTTTAGCCCTCTTAACGAGGGCTTTTTTCTGCCAAAAATTCAGCAATGCTAACGTCAAGCGCCTTGCACAGCGATTGCACCGTATGGACTTTAAGATCGGATGATTTGCGCCAGCGACTAATCTGTTGCTGACTCTTCCCCATTCTCTCCCCAAGCTCACGGCAGTTAATGCACTGCTTCTTTTGCGCCTCGCGTAGTCTATCGCCAACGTGAATAAACATACAGACCCCTAAAAAGGAATATCCTCATCCGTTACTTCAGGCTTGCCCTCGGGCTTCCAGTCGTCAATCTTTGCGTAGCCCTTCCCAGACTTAGCGACTAGCAAATCCATATTAATCCACTCCTCTTCAGGATTAGCCTTCAAGTGTGTCTGCATCCACTCGCGGAATTGGGCCACGTTAATTGAAGCCTTGCAGATTACCCAATCAGGGGCGTTAGGGTTACGAGGTTTAGGGTAAAACCCACCAATCATCTCAGCCATTGATTATCTCCTTTCTGGCTTGGTTTACTTCATCTGAGCGCAAAAACGCTCGTTCTTCGGTAGTAAATACACCGCCCTTGGTTGGAGCTAGCCACAACGCCGATTTGGTCTCATCGTCTAGCTCAAGCCATGCCTCAGCAAAGGCCAAAGCATCGCCATTTTCGTGCGCCTCCTTCATGTAGGCGATTGAATTAAAGTTAGCCCTTACAGCCTCGTTATGCTTCATCAGCGGCTCTACCGCCTCAGACGCATTTTGCTGGCTGATAGCGTTTGCCACCTCATCAGCACTGGCATATTCAGTCCCACCGTAACCGCAAGCGGCCAAAGCTCGGCCAATCGCGCTTGTTTCCGCGTTCTCCAGGGCGGATGTCTTGTTAATTCTTGAGCTATCCCGCCGCTCCTCCGCGAACCCTGTCCCTAGCGCAACGCCAATATGACTAATTGATGCCTTCATAATGACCTTATCTTCGGTCTCAGCCACCAACTCAGTCACAATCGACCAGTCTGGACAGACCTCCCTAAACTCAGCCACGCGGAGGGCGACCGTCTTGTACTCCTTCCCGTGGATATTTACTACACCTTCCTTCATTTTCTTCTCCCTTTAAATGGCTTGCCCCAGAACCCCTGCTCACTTAGCACCAGACCTATAGCACTCGGGCTTTCGGCGCATCTACGGTCTACCCCATGCCTACCTATACGGTGCGCGTCAAATGCCTGATCGCCCCCGAATATACGCCTACACGAAGGGCAACCGGCAAGACGGCTATTTGTCTTGGGGATGGTGTAGTTGTCGAGTGTTTTTTCTTCAATCACGGCTAGCCTCCATTTCTCCGGCGGCGTAGCTGTCGCCATAGCCTCGCTTGAATAAATCAGAGGCATCGTCCGGCAAGGGCTTGCCCTCATTCTGAGCATCCCAGCCTCTAAAATACTCCCAAAATTGATCGTCAATAATGAGCGATCTTGCTATGTCCTGAGCGCTACGCATACGCTACTCCCTCCGCTTCTTTTTCTAAGTAAAAAGCCCAAGCGCCCTTTTTGATGTAGTCAAAAATAGCATTCTTGGTAAAGTCCCTGAGTTCATCACTTGTTAGCGGGTCGAATACTTGCAACACCCACTCTAATTGGTGATTTACGATTGATGGCACAACATCATCAAGCCAAGACGGGTTTGCCTTTAAGAAGTTAAAGGTGATGGCGTCCATTGCAAACTCATCAAACTTGCCTTGAAATCCATAACTGCGCCAGTCAGGATGAAACTCATCAAGGTAGGCCAGGACATCGTCAACGGTCATATCCATAACGCTCTCCCTTTAAGGGCCGCTTACGCGGCAGATTCATCGATAAAACGTTTGGCGTAAAAGATCACCTCAGTGATAGTAAAATCGCCGTAGCCGTTTTGTTTGTACTCCCAGACATCACCAGTGTTGTCAGTAAGTGTGATGTCTATAGCGCGGCCATCATCGAAAATGTCAGCCACTTTTGCCATGCGATTTTTGCCGAGCGCTTTTGCGATTTTTGATTCGATAGCAGTCATGTGGTTCTCCCTTTGGGTTGTGGCTGTGTCCCCAGCCGATAAGGAGATATTACAGACATCATTAGTGATGTGTCTACAGATACTATAGACCGATTTGTTATATAAAATTAGCTTAGTAAGACCAAATGGTAGGAGTTGGAAGGCTGGGGTCTATATCCAGATGAATAAAACGGCTTAACCCTTTTTGCGCTACACCAATACGCGGTATGCCCTGCGCTACGGCGACCTCTAGGAGTCTGTGAGCGCGTTCATGGCTTACCCCTATGTCTACGGCCACGCCTCGATTATGCGCCCCGTATGGCTTATTAGCGGCTTTCTTTCGCGCCTCTAATGGGTGCCTATTACATCTGTAGCCTGAAGTTACAGGTAAAGCAAACCCGCACTCCTGTCTAATGACATTCAAGATGTATAAAAACTCTGGCTCAAAGTGGTATGTGCCGCAACAGGTGCAGGCTAATTCTTGATCAGAAAAATATGATTTCACTTGTCTCTCGCCACGCCCTTTGTTTTTTCAAATGAGCGCATAGCACCGAGGCCAAGCATTCCCATTAGCACGGGCATCATTTCTGAAAGGTTAAGAGGGGGAAGAGATATGTCCACACCAGCAACAGCACAAGCGAAATTCCCAAGAGGCACGCAAACAAAATTAAAGCCCATGCCTGTAACGCATACCCACCCAACCGCTGGACGCCATCCAGACACAAAGAGAGAAGTCGATTTAGCTTCTTCCTTGTTAACCTCAATCTGGGCTTTAGCCAGTTCTTGAGCGTGTCTCTCAGCCATTGTAGATATTTCATGGGCCAGCCTATTACGCTCATCAGCGTCCGGTATGAATTTATCTAATAGCCCAGTAACAGGGCCAATAAGCACCTCTAGCATCAGTCTTTGTCTGCCTTCTCATCTAGCTTCTCAAGAATTTTATCCAGCTTGTCCTTTATGTCTTTAATCTCACGATCATGGTTTTGACGCGACATTTCAGTCTCGCGTTTTAAGACGGCGATCTGCGTAGTGTGATCCTGTTGCCGCATAAACATCAGCCAAACAAAACCGCCTATTGGCATGACAATCCATCGCAACATTGTCTCTAGCATTTCCACACCGATTCTCCTTTAGCAACCAGCGCCGCCAAAACCAAGGTCGTTGTCGCAGACGTCCTCTTTTTCTTCTTCCTGCGTAGAAACGCAATCAGGCTGAACAGGTGAGCCACCAAAGGTAAAGCCCTCATTAGGCTCAGAGTATTCACATAGGGGCAAGATGCGGTAGAACTCAAATAGGCCGCGCATATAACCGCCCTTCTCAACCGTGAATACCCACTCTTGGTCGGTGATAAAAACTTGCTCACCTTCCTTGAGGTAGTACACATCACCACTATCAAAATACACTGTCTGCGCTGTTGCGCTTAAAGCGACAACCGCCGCTAGACCTATGAATAGTTTTTTCATGCCGCCGTCCTAATAATCGCAAAAGTCCCGTAAATAATGCCGCCAGAAAATAACAATGCAACCGCTATCATTATACCGTCCATCATCATTCTTTGCCGCCGCCGCTGTTTGTAGATTGCCTCTTCTCGTTTAGCTCTGATTTGCCTTCGTAGCATTATCATTTCTTGATACGTTTCGACTCCATACGCCCAGACAATCAATTCTCTGATCTGCTTCTCCTGCTCCTCTAGCTTTTTTTTGGCTATGACGCTGTTTAGCGCCTGTTGCTCCACGGTCTGCCCATCAACCAGCT
>Ga0213866_10001341_pt1 | contig 18329 bp, 15 predicted proteins | sample PICome_11_FD_160079 | JGI IMG/M metagenome (GOLD analysis project Ga0213866, IMG submission 160079) | Coastal seawater microbial communities near Pivers Island, North Carolina, United States - PICO284 | ecosystem: Environmental > Aquatic > Marine > Coastal | place: USA: North Carolina...
TCTAAAGAAATGAATATAGGAACTCTATGGAATTTTGTAGCTAAAGAGCTTGGCTTTGGAAACTTAAGTGCAAGTAAAGTTATGGGTCTTGCTGCTTATGGTTCTTATAAAGAAGAAATTCATATGGTATTAGACGGATATTGGGATAATATTAATATCAATACGTGGAAAGATCAATATAAAATTATGCAAAAACAACTAAATAAAAATGAATTTGCTAATATTGCATGCACTTTACAATTAGCCACCGAAGAAAAAATAAGAGAGCATGTTTATCCATTAAAATCTTGTAATAATATTTGTGTAGCTGGTGGTGTTGCTTACAATGGATATATCAATGAAATGTTATATGAAAATTGGTCTAGCGTATATGTTCCTCCTGCTCCTGGTGATGAAGGCCAATCTATTGGTACATACATGCACGCTAATTACGTTTTAAATAAAAAAACACATAAACCTTCTGTTTATGCTGGTAAAGAATATAACTATGAAGAAGGGGAAGAAGTAAACTTAAAAGAAGTTGCACAAGCAATTGCTGACGGCAAAATTGTAGGTTGGTTTCAAGGAAAATCGGAGAGTGGTCATAGAGCACTAGGTAACAGAAGTATCCTTGCAGATCCTCGTAATCCAAATATTAAAGATATTATTAACAACGAAATAAAAATGAGAGAAGATTTTAGACCTTTTGCTCCTTCGGTTTTAGAAGAGCATTATAAAGAATGGTTTGACACACCTGAACCAAGTCCTTATATGTCCCGCATAGTAAAAGTTAAAAACTCTAAAAAAGTTCCAGGAATAACTCATGCTGATGGAACTTCTCGCATTCAAACTGTTAATGAAAATCAAAATAAAAAATATTATGATTTAATAAATGAGTTTTATAAAATTACAGGTGTGCCAATGCTTCTTAATACAAGCTTTAACTGTAGAGAACCAATAGTTGAGACTCCTAGAGAAGCTATAAATACTTTCAACAAAACTGAATTAGATATGGTGGTAATTAATGGACGTTATTTGTCTAAAGTGGGGTGATAAATTTAATCATGAACACGTCAATAGATTATACAATATGGTATGTAAAAATTTAGATTGTGATTTTAATTTTATTTGTTATACAGAAAATTCAAATAATATAGATTCTAATATTATTATTCGTCCATTGGCAAATTATGATTTAGAAAAATGGTGGTGGAAACTTACTCTCTTTGAACACGCTACTAAAAACATAACATTATTTTTAGATTTAGATGTAGTAATACAAAACAATATTACTCATTTAAAAAACTATTGTGTTGAAAACATGTTGCGTTTAATAAAAGCGTATTGGAAACCGTTTGAACTAAAAGAATTTGATACAAATTTAAATTCATCTATTATGATATGGAAAGGCGATTATACAGATATATGGAACAAGTTTAAAAAAGATCAAGATTATTATATGTTAAAATATAATGGAATAGATGGATATTTAGATCACAATCAACATGAAAAACTTTTATATTTTCCTGAAAAAATAGTATATTCTAGACTTTATGGCTATGATAAAAAAAATTATTGGGATACAAAAAAATATGACGAACCTCCAAATGATTTATATTATAAGCCAAATTTTGATATTTGCATTTTTAATGGATGGAAAAGAAGAAGATATGAAGGAGAAGGGCTTAAAAACGGTAAGTATTTATTAGATGACAAAGGATACGAAGGTTTTGAAAAATATTGGAATTGATCCTGCTATATATGCTAGTATGAAAACAGCAGCCGCACTTGGATTTGATTTCTCTCATTTTCTCGATAGCTTTTCTCAGTCTCAAATAGAATCTAAATCTTGGTTAGTTGATATACTATCTATGATTGATATCAAAAATGCTCATATCCAATTGTTTGGAGGGTGGAATGGTATTCTAATTACAAGGCTGCTCACTCAAAATTTAAACTTAAAAAGAATTCATAATATAGATCTTGATGAAAAATCAATTATTGTGTTTAGGAGATATAGAAAATTTACTAATGATAAAAGATTAGAATCAACTTGTGGAGATGTTAGAACCCCTCATAAGTACGACTCTAGCATTGATATTGTCATTAACACATCATCTGAGCATATGCCTAACTTAAAAGAAATCATAAAAAATAAAGAATACAAACCTGAGTGTTTATTTGTTTTACAAAGTAATAATATGTTTCACATCAAAGATCATATTAATTGTGTTAATAATGAACAAGAACTGATAGAAAAATCTGAGTTATCAAAAATACTATATAAAGGATCTTTAGATATGCCAAATAATTATAAAAGGTTTATGGTTATTGGATATGTCTAGAGTAATTTATAGTCTTTATATTGATATTCAAAATCCAGTATCTCATTTTAAAAATCAAAAAAAATTTAATGATAATTTAGAGTGGTTAATTAGAAAACAAGAAGAATACGCTAAATTATGCAATGCTGATTATATTCATTTTACTTATGACAATAATTTTATTGAATATTCTAAGCAGTTTGGTCCAGAAATTTCTGAATATAATATCATAAATTTTTATAAAATGCATTTATTATATCAACTTGATTATGATGAAATACTTTATTTAGATTTAGATGTTATACCTGTTACAAATTTAAATTTTTTTGAGGAATGGGATTTATCAAAAGGCATAGCTGTAATGTCCGAAGAATGGAGATTGCGTGATCATCACAGAACTCGTCATAATGTAAGATCGCCTTTAGCAAAATATTGGAATGCTTACGCGTTACTTGGTTATAGCAAAGAAGTGTTTAATACTGGAATCATAGGAGCTAACAAAGAATCTTTAAAGGAATTAGATTATTTCAAAGATTTTGATAAAACATTAAAACAAATGAAACAATTAATTAACGATGATTTTTGGCCTGAAGATATTCGTAATTTGTTTGGTTATGATAATGAAACAATATTTGCATGTAGAATAAAAAAATATCAACAATTATTTGGTACTGGTTGGCATCACTTTATGGATAAATGGAGTTTTGTACCAAAAGGAACTAAATTTGTCCATTGCATCAGTAAAGATTTTGAATATGTTAGGAATTGGTGTGAAAAGAATAGTTTATAGCATATATACAAATGAAGTTGATGAACACACTTCTACCAATGATTTTAAAAAATCTCAGTTTAAAAAGTATAAAGAAAAAATAATAAAATCGCAAAGAGATTATGCTAATCTTTGTAATGCAGATTATAAATTATTTAACACTAAAATTACAAATTACGATAATATACAATTTGAAAAGATATTTCTATTAGAAAAATTATGTAAAGAATATGATGAGATATTATATTTAGATTTTGATGTAATTCCTCACACAAACAAAATCGTATTTAATGAATTTGACTTAAATACTATTTGTGGTTATTTTATAAAAAGAATAATAAACATAAGAAATCTTCCAAAAAAATATGAATATGGTCCATTAAATATTTTTACTAAAATATGTTGTAAACAGGCTATGCTTCTTATTGATGATATTACTAGCGACAATTCAATACTTAACACTGGAGTTTTATTAGCAAATAAAAATTGTATAAAAAAATTAAAATTTAAAGAAAGATTTAAAAAAATAAATGAAACTTATAAAGAAGCTCTTAAAGACAATTTATATCCTGAAGAAATAAGTAGTTGCTGGAAACCTAATAATGAAATTTATATGAATTATTTAATTGAAAAGTATAATATTCCTTATACAGATATAGGAATACAGTGGAATTTTATGCTAGATGAAGAATGCCCTGAACCTACGGCTGGGGCGCACATGCTTCATCACATAAATAAAGAATTTGAATTAAGCTACTCTTCTATTGGTTCTTCTTCAACTTCTTCTATTATTTCTTCAGATATTTGAAGACCAATTTTTATAGCAGCTGCTATAGTAGGAGCTTTTCGAAGTTCTGCTTTTAATGCTCTATTGCTTGATTTTTTTATTTGATCAACTTCAAATAATTTAAGCTTTGTCATAAAAAGTTTTTCTTTATCTTCTTTTTCATCAAATGGTTTAAAAAGTAAAGATATTAGTGTTTCATATAGTTCCATACTTACTTCGCCAGTATATAATAAACCACGTTCTTTTCCGTATTTTATAACAGTTTCTTCAAATGCTGCATTTTGCTGTTTTATATGTTGATAAGTATTTTCATGTAAAGCATCAATATTGATATGAGTTAATAGTTTTTTCCAAGCAGTATCTTCTGGATTTGCTTCAACATACTCAACTCTTGTTTCTTTACCATCTGGTGTAACCCAATATGATTCAACCATTGTTCTTTCATTATTGGTAAAATGTGCTGTTAAAAATTCGTGTCCTGGAATAGCCATTGTTTAACCTCTTCTTATTCTTAAAAACCATGTTGATACAGTAACTGCAGTACCATTTGGAAACTCTTGTGCTCGATAATCATTAGAATTTACAAATCTTTGTTGATAATTACCATTGCCATTTAGTTTAGTGTTAACCATACCAGAACCTCTATTATTTCCAGTTCCATTTACACTATATAATATACGTGATCCTGTAGTATTTACAGTATGATGTCTTAATTCTGCAAGTAACATTGAGTTTAGTGCTGAACCACTGTATTCTTGTAAGTTATTACTACTATCTATCTGTAAAGGAGCAGTGAATGATGGTGCAGATCCTTGATTTGTTCTGAACAAATAATAGTTACTAATAGTTGTTGGTTGATCTAAAGTTTCTGGAATTCCACCAGATGTATATGCACCAGTGTTTGCTCGTGTATCGGTAAATACTGGAGTACTTGATATACGAGTGTGGCCAGAAAGAGATGTTGAAGTATGTATTCTATAAGTTCCAGATCTATCACTACCATCAACAAGATCGTCAATAGCAGGATCTATAAAAGTGTCAAAAACATCAGTAGCATTCATCGCTCTAATGTCACTTCCATCATAGTACACTGGATATGCTTTACTATTTGTATCAGTTGGTGTACTAACACTATTATTAGATTGAGATATCTTATCATAGGTAACTGTAACTGTACCTGGTTCTGCGGTTTCACCTTCATTAGGAAATCTGTCTACTCGAGTCGAATAAGCACCAGCTGTCATTCTTGTGTCAGTCATATTTGGTGATATGTTTCCACCACTACTAACAACACTAACATTTGCACTAGGATTACTACCATAAATGTATACAGCTCTATCAACTATTTGATTAACTTGAGACGTTGACATTTCTCGTAAAGCTGTTCCATCCCAATATAGGGGTGATCTGACTGCCATAATTAAGCACCTGCGCCATGTATTGTTTTAAGAGTTGTACCTGCTGAATTTTTAATTAAAAGAGTTGATAAAGTTTTTAGTTGTGCTGATCCTACTGCATCATTAGCAATCTTTGCTTCAGTGACTGCATCTGCAGTAATGTTAGCTGTATCAATTGTGCTTGATGTTGGAACACCAGAGCTATTATATTTTAGAACATGGTTAGCTGTTCTATGTGCTATATTTTCTATGTCTACAGCATTATCAGCAATCTTTGCATTTGTAACTGCATCTGCTGCAAGTTCAGATGTTCCAACTGCACCAGCAGCTATTTCGCCAGATGTAACAGCGTCGGTAGCAATCTTTGCTGAAGTCACCGATCCGGCCGCAAGTTTTATAGTTGTAACGTTATCATCAAGAATCTTAGCAGTAGTCACTGAACCAGTTGCAAGATGTACTGCGTCAATTGAGCCATTAACGTAATGCTCTGAGTTAATAGAGTTATCAGCTATTTTTGTACCATCAACTGCGTCTCCTGCAATCTTAGCCGTTGTTACGTTAAGATCTACAATTTTAGCAGTTGTTACTGAATTATCTTCAAGTGAAGCTTGGCCTACAGCTCCAGATGCAAATTTTGCTGCAGTAATTGCTCCATCTGCTATTTTTGCTGTTGATATTTCACCGTCTGCAATATGAGATGAATCAATAGAACCATCAACATAATGTTCAGAATTAATAGCATTATCTGCAATCTTAGCTGATGTAATTGCATCTGCTGCTATCTTAGCAGTGGTAACTGCTGATGTTGCTATTTTAGAAGCAGTTATAGCACTAGAAGCAATTTTAGCAGAAGTTACATTAGCATCTAATATCTTCACTGTTGTTACAGCATCATCAGTAATATTATCAGTATCAATAGTGCCACTAGTTGGTACCCCGCCACTTGTCATTTTTACTACATGATTAGCAGTTTGATGTTCAAGTTTAGCAAGAGTAATAGCGTTATCAGCTATTTTAGCAGTAGTTACATTAGAATTAAGTATCTTTGCTGTAGTGATAGCGTTATCAGATATCTTTGCTGTGGTAATAGCGTTATCAGGTATCTTTGCAGTTGTTACAGCATTGTCTTGTATCATTGCAGTAGTAATGCTATTAGATAGAATAGAAAAAGTACCATCATTATTATCAAATTCAATACCATTAGCACTATCTGACTGAAATTTTCCTCTAACGTAATCAGTCGTAATTATTCTGTCTGTAATATCGGCTGAATCTGTTTTTTGAACTATCTCATTTACATAGTTTATTGCTTGTACTATATCAGAGTCATAAGCTGCACCCGTATTTAATGTTGTAATATCGCCTAAGTGCGTTGATATTAAATTGGTTTTTTCAACAAGAGTGGATACAGGATCGGATAAATTTATAACTGTTCTAGCCATTTAACTTCTCTACAATTTGTGTTAACATTTTCTTAATATCACTTACTTCATCTTTTAATTCATTTATTTCTTTGTCTTTTTGACGCATTAATTCTTTGCGTTTTTTTGCTGCTTCGATTTCATCATTATTTACATTCAAAACAACACCGTTTTCGTCTTTAACATAACCAACGTGACCTTCAACTTTTTTATAACTCATTATTAAACGCTCAATGCAATTGCTCTTAAACTTTGAAATCTTGGAACTTCAGCTTGATTCGTACTTCTCATAACAATCTTTAATTGAAATTTAGTAAAAGCAGGCAAGAATCCACCTTGTCCACCTATAAGATATCTATACTCTCTAAAAATGAAAGGATTATCATCTTTAGGAAGAGTGTTTTCTTGCGTAGCAATTACCCAATTTTTTTCACCTAAAATTTCATCAGAAGTTGCAGTTCTATAATATAACTGGAAATCACATGGAGTTGGAACGTTAGCTTCTAAATAAACTCTCAATCCTACAGAATCTGTTTGTAAATTGATAGCTCGAGTTAAATGTTTTGCAGCATGACTTCCAAATCTTTCACCTTCTTCTGCAACATACCTCAATGGAACATTAAATCCTGTTGTTGTACTAGATGCTTGCTTATCAATAATATTATTGATTAAACTTGCAGATGAACGTTGAAGATCAAGCATTGGCGCAACTGTGTTTTCTGGTGCAGTAAGATTAATGCTCATTTCAAAAGATTTTACGCCTGATCCAAGTTCTGCAGTCTCTGATGCTTCATTTGCTACTAAAGCTAACTCTCGTCTTTCATTAGTTTGATTTAATTTAATATCTAAAAAATTAGTTGATTTTTGAAAAGCAGTTTCAGTTCCTGCAAATGATCGCGCTGTAGTATATTTTGCTCCTGCTGTAACAAGTGTGCCTTTAGGTTGAATCATTGTTGCATGAGGATATAGTGTACTAAATAATATATTTTTTGTACATTGAACTAAACTACCGCCGCCTCTATTTGTTGTAGTTGCTGCTGCTCCAGCAGCAACAGTATATCCTGTATAGTCTCTATTAATAATAGTACGGCTTCCATTGATATCACTAGCACTAATTCCACCTACTGCAACAGCTCCACTTATAACAACTGTATCACCAATTTGCAATCCATGATTAGTGTGAAAGAATTTTATTGTAGTAGAGCCAGAAGTTGTTGTAATAGGATTAGCTCTTAATAATTCCTTTGGAACAGCAGCATTTTTAAGTCTTATAGTTGCCGAAGTGTGTTTAAATTGCGCTCTGTGTAAAACAAACGATAAGTCTTGATTTTGTGCAGGAGTAAAAGTAACACCGTTTTGTGAATAAAATAAACTTCCGGAAGTTGGTTGTTTATTTACTCTTTTTTCAGTAGAACCAAAAGTAAATTCATTTATTTCCGCTATATAAATTTTATAATCTTTAGAATCAGCAGTAACAACAATCGCGTAATCTAATTCGCCTCTTAAAAACACTGGTTCTTCGAATGTAAAAGAAGTTGGATCTAAATCAGGACCTATAAGATCAGTTGTTACTTGACTTGAAGCTAATACAACTTGTGATCCTGGTATAATTTCAGATGAAGATGGAACTCCATTCTCCATAGGTCTTATTTGTATTTGAACCGGTAAAGAAGCATCTTTAGTAGCAAAAAATAAATCAACTTTTGTTACGTATATACCATTCGGCTCATCAACATAAAACGATTGAGCAATTGGTTGTTTATTAAGTTGATATCCAGTTGAAGTTACTGCCATTTTAAATACCTTTTCATTGTTGAAATTCTACCTATCAATCTCCAAGTTGGTCTTAAAACTACCTTTGATAAAATTTCGAAAGATTGTTGCGATAGTGTAAGCTTAGTGTTATTTTGTTTTGCTTTATAATACTTAGTTAAAAATAATCCCGTATTGTCAAATATACTATATTTACCAATTAAGCTTGCAAGCTTAGGGCCAAATATATCATAACCTTTCATTAAATATGGATCGGTTTTTCGTAAATTTAATCCGTATTTTTTAAGTATTTTAAAGTGATTTGCGGAAATTAAACCATTATTATATGTTGCTGTACAGATATAAGTGTCGCCCGGGCCTGTATCAGAAGAAGCTCCTCCATCTGCTTCTGAATTGGGCCCACCATGTGATGCGGGTCCCTGTGCGTCGTTTGAGTAACTAACACCCATACTAGAATTGCCTATTCCCATAACATCATCATCAATGCTGCCTTTTGGATCGCCTTTAGGATCAGGGTTATGTCCATCATCTCCTTGGTTATAATATACTGGAGGAGGCGACCTAAATCCTTGAACATTTAATTGACGAGTAGAAGTATATGTTGCTTGTTTAGTATCTAAGAATCCTTTTGCAGAGTACGCACCTCTTGCTATACATCCAGCATCTGCTTCATTGTCTACACTAATATCTAAAAATTTTATTTGTCTATCACCTACTCTAAATCTTAAAGTATTATTATTTGGAATTATAAAAGATCCAGCGATTTCACCATTACCATCTGTAGTTAAAGTATTTGTTCCATCTGGGTGAGCGGTTAAACCAAAGAGTGTATTTCCTTCATCAACTGGATTAGTTCCATATCTAGTAAAAGTTTCAGATCGTGCATAATCGGATATGTTTGTGCCGTCCATTAATAGAAAAACACGAGTATTTGGTCTTAAACCTTGAACTTTAAAACCAACTTTTCTAGCTCTCATAAAAGGAAGAAATGCTGTTTGTAACACTCTATCTTCAACTAAATCTAATATTGTTTCTTCACTTACAACTCTATTAACCATTCCGCCTTGAGTGTTAGTACTTGAACCTACACGTAAATTTTCTGTAGGAATTCCACCCCAACTCCAAGACCAGTTGTTCCAGTTATAAGCATTAACACCGGATAATCTAGTGCCGCCTTGTACAACTTTATCAGCTAATCTTTTAACATCACGCCATTCATCAGATGCAGGTGAAAGAGTTAATAAACCTTCGTATATCACTACTGCAAAAGGATTTAAGAATACAGCCTTTGTTGCTTCATTTTGACTAATATATGGAGTTTCATCATACGCAATGTAAACGTTATCACCTTTTTGAATTGTATTTGTTGATTCTGCAGAATCATAAATCATTCTTATATTATCTTCAAAGAAAGCTGGTCTCATAATTTGCTCAACCGGATCTATAGAAGCACGATGGCCAGCTTGCACTCTAGGAAAAGATAATCTATGATCTGAAAAGTTATCAACTACAAATCCGGATTTAGTTCTATCAACTCCTGAAGAATCTAATGTTTGTAAGTATTTAGTATCAACTTCTAATAAACTTAAAGAAGCAACTTCTTCAACGTTGCTAATTCTTTTTTCAAGTCTAGAGATATCTTTCATAGTAAATCTTTGGTGTTCTAACTTACGAACAATAAGATCAGAATCATTATCAGTATTAGGATTTAAAAGAACATCATATAATGGAAGAGTTTGATCTGTTTTAGTTGGTGGTACTGGTTTAAATGATGGAGTTCCAGCAATAAATGAGATAACTCCTTCTCTATCAATTGTAAGTTTACCAGATTGAGCTAAATAATGCTCATTATCGCTTGTAATAATGCTGCCTGGTTGTGGTTGCTCGATAACTCTTGCGTTAGATCCGTTAAAGGTTCCATCAGAATGAACAACAGATCTAAAATCTAAAAAGTTTCTTAATTCAACAAATCTTCCATTAGATTGTCTATATCTTGGTATTTTATCATAAGTAACTTGTCCAGTATAAGAGTTAACTGCAAAAAAATCTCCAGCCACACCATGTTCAAAATATCTATACTTAACTTGACAACTGTCTGGAATTGAAAGACCTGATGATAAATTTAATTTACCAAGTGCATAATAATTGTCTCTTTGACCATTATCTAAAACAAAATCATTAGTTCTAATAGTAGAAGAATCACCAGCTTTTATTATTTCAGTAATATCGAATATATCAGCTTTATCTAAGTTTAAAGTAGTACTTCCTGCTAACACCTGTGTTCTTGTAGTAAGTGTCTTAGTTTTAATCGTAGGAGTGCTTTTATTAACGTATGCTAAAATAGTAATAGCTTTATTAGCTTGTAATCCTGTTATTGTTGAAGATGTTGTCCCATTTCCAGAAATTGAAGGATTAGTATATAAGCTACTAGGATGATATATACCGTCGTTACTGCTTATGATCCAATCATTTACGTTTGTGAATGTTTCTCCACCAGCTGATAAATTTATTGATGCTTGTCCTGTTCCATCTGTAGTTGCAGTAAATCTGCGTTGAACTGTAAATGATATATCTGTTATTGATTTAGGACGAGGCCTAGATACAGGATATAAAGAAGTATTGTTAAATGGATCATTTATAACAGCCTTGCCGTTTTCTAATTCTGGATTAAACCATGTATTTGAATCTATACCTATACTTTTAACGTTTCTAAAAGCTTGGCCTGCTTCTAATTGAATATCAAATAAATGATATTTTAATTTATTATCGTAATGATTAACAGCTTTGACTCGAGCAGTTCCAATTTTAGCATTAGATCCGCCGCCGTAATTAGTTACAGTTTGTAAATCCATTATTGGATATTGGCTTAAATTTGGTACATTGTTTGTTGATGAATCATTAGAATTCACTATAACCGAATTTTCGTAATCAACTGGAGTTGCCGCATTTTGTATTACAACAGTTTGTGTAGGTTTATTAATTCTTAGTGTTGTTGGGAACGTTCTTGATGCTCTGTATCCATCTACAACAGCTGTTCCAGGACTCACATTTAGTAATAAATGAGTAGATTCTGAATCTAATGAAAAATTAATATTAAATGGTTTTACAATGTAATCACCAGAGTTTTCAAATATTCTTTTAGCAATTACATCAGTGGGAATATTGTAAGCATCGTTAACTTGAATTGCATTAAAAATCTCACCATCTTTAACAGTAGCAACGTGAATAAAATTTTGGTCTGAATCAACTTCGCTTTCGACTGCAATATTTAAAGTAATTCTATAACGATCAGCACCAGGAGCAGTTAAATTTGGTGCAGCACCTTGATTATCATATAAACTAGTGTCATCACTTGCTGTTATAATATCTTCAGCAACAATAAATCCTAAGTTAGCAGCTGGATTATCTGTATATCTAGATATAACTTTTGATTGATCTCTTGTAAATACAAAATGGCCTCTGGCATAGTATATACCTTCTGCTAATGTTGCGAGAGTTCCAACACCTACAGCCGGATTTACTGCAGTGTCAGTAGGTTGAACTGTTAAAGTTACTGAACCATTAGACATATCTTCACCAGCATTCATTCTTATAACGCTAGTGAAAGTTGATACAGAAGAAGTATTAACATATTGAACATATAATGTATCTGGATCAGAACCAGATGCAGTTAACACTTGTAAAACTTTCGCTTGAATCGATGAAGTTGTACCAGTGAAAGTAGTGCCAACTAATGAATCTGTATCAGCTGGAAGAGTATTAGTTGATGTGTCTAACTTAATGAACTCGTATTTTGGATTAATATTTGCACCACCTGGTTTAACAACCGCACCTTCTTTAAATATATTATCTCCAAATCTTTGTATTTGATTTTGTAATATAGTTTGAAGTTGTGTTAATTCACGTGCTTGAAGTGCTTTTCCTGCATTAAAAAGTATTCTGTGATAACCGCTACTATCAGCATAGTCATCTTTATAAGTTGTTCTAAATGCGTTGGTTGTAAGTGTACTAGACATATTTTATATTCCTTAAAGTGTTATCACAACTTTTATATCTTCTGTTTGGTTTGCCGACCTAAATACTGGTGCTCTATTTTCTATATATAAAATGTCTCCAGATAATTTTTCTATATCGTCATTAGTAAAAGCATCTGTATCTCCATCAACACCTGATGCAACTAATGTTCCGGAAACACCGCCACCTTGTACAACTTCACCTTCATTAAATGCTTTAAATCCAGTAAGCTCAGATTGATGAAAATATAATCTATCACTGTCGACATCATCAACATGAGCTTGAGCTCCAGATGTAACACCTTCTATAATAATATCTTTAAATGATTCACTTGCAACAGCTTGAAGTTGAAGATATCTTAAAACTTTACCACTTGTTCCATTAAAATCTGAATCTCCGTCTGCAACTTTTGGATCTCTTATTAAAGCTACTTGTCTAAAATCTTGGCCTACAATAAAGTCACTATCTTGTATTCCATCTGGCTTTGTATTAAACATTAATGATGTAGATTTAAGATCAATTCTAGGATCTGATCCCATTCCACTATCAGGTCCTAAAATTGCTCGAGCTTTTGCGCCTGTACCACCACCGCCATTAAAAGCAATACTAGCAAAATTATATCCTTGACCCATAGATATAGCACTATCTGTGCTTGAATCTAATTCTATCTTAACAACCGCTCCGCCACTTACAAATGCAGTAGCAGATGCTCTTACTCCATCTCCATTAATTGTCACTGTAGGAGCACTTGTGTATCCAGTTCCGCCAGCAGTAACAGCAACACCAATAACTTGTCCAGGAACACTAGCATTTTGAACTAAAATTTGTTCTTCTTCAACGAGAGTGTGTGCTCTTCCTAGCGTATCAGAATCTAATACCTTTTCAACAGGTACGAAGTTAGCAGACAAATATGAATTTGATCTAACACTACCAATAGAGTATAAAAATTTCCAGATATAGCCATCACTCGTTTTAAAAGGTTTTACAGCTAAAGCGTCAGTTCCAGGCTTCGTTGGTTTTACTGTAGAAGTATTAATTGTTCCAGTTGCGGCTCTACCTTGTTGTAAACATATAAAGACCTGATTATCTTCAGTTAATACATAATAGCTATTACTAGGTATTGCACTAAAATTATCATCATAACCTTGATATATAGCACCTGAAGTCCAGTTATATCTTGGAATGACAAAAGATAAATCACCAGCAGATTTAATCGATTGCAAACCTGCTCTTAAATTTCTAATATCTCGAGGAGAATTTACTGGATCTGGAACAGTTTCACTGCTATCCCATTGTTCAGATTTTCCTATTCCAATATAATATTTATGAGTAGAACCAGAATCAGGAAAGTACACTTCATTATATACATCTTGAATTAATTGTTGTTTAAAAGTATTCGTAATAATTGCAGTCATTTTTTTATCCCTTTATGATACTGTTACTACGCTGTTGCCACCAGATATATACCAAGCCGATCCAGACCAAACTAATGTAATTGAGTCGTATTGGTTCAAAGTAATATCGTCAGTACTTACTGCGTCATGATTAAAAGTATCTGGAGTAATTGTAGCAGTACCTGCCTGTTCATTTATGAAAATTTTATATTCTCCTGTTGTGGTTCCATCTGCTACAGATATTGCAATTGCAGTATTTGATTCAATTACAATTAATGATGCGCTGCTAGGTGCCACACCATCTGTTGATATAGTTGCAGCAGTATAAGCTAATTTAGCAACCTCGACACATCCAGACCCTTTACCTTCAAGTTTTAAATTAACATTAGTATCATCACCGTCAACTGATATTATAGGATTATTACCAGTTATATTATTTGATACTTTTATTTCGTTAACAGCACTTGCTACAGAAGTAAATTTTATTATTTCTGCACCAGCTTGATCTGTAATTCCTCCGCCAATTTTAGGAGATGTAATAGTTTTATTATTTAATGTTTGAGTATTATTAGCAAAAACCATTGTGTCATTTGCAGACAATACCGGAATGTTTATAGTTCTATCTGCAGATAATTCACCTGGAGAAAAAATGTATTTATGATCAGCACTAGTATCATTAATTTGCGGCGTTGTAAGAATTGGAGATGTTAATGTTTTATTTGTTAATGTATCAGTAGTATCTTGAAGAACAATTATTCCAGTAGCATCAGGCAATTGAATTGTTTTATCAACAGTAGTTGGGTTTGATGCCATTAATTTAGTTTCAAAATCATCGGCACTAGTACCTTCAAATATGATTGCTCCTGTTCCAGCAGAATCTTTTATAGTTATCAATGAACTTAATACGTCACTGTCTCCACCAAATTGCAAATAAAGTTCTTGAAAATTAGAATTTATTTTAGAACCAGCAGATCTTAGTGTATCGCCTGTACCGTCATTGGCTGCAGAGCCTATATTAATATCTTGTCTTGTCATTTTATTTCCTAATTAATACTGTTATTTATACTAGAAAGACGAGTCAGTTATCTGTCTTGTGAATATATCATTATCCATAGTTTCTACATTTAGTGAGAAGTCTGGTGTAGCAGTTACTGATGTACCTCTACTACTACTATCATCAAATGTAAATGAGTTCGGAGTAATAATTTGTTTTACATTGTGATATGTTAAGTCTAATTGACTGAGTGGTATATCACTATAATTTTCTACTAATTCATTCAAGTCTGATTGTCTGACTTCAAATCCATCTGAATCAATTAATGAAGTAAGTTGTGTGAATGATCCAATAGATGAAATTGTGGCTTCTCCAATAATAACTGGATCTTCACTATCAGCAATAGATAATGGTGCAAGAACTGGATTTACAGCTTCAGCGTCAGACACGACTTGTCCTGCAAAATAAAAGCCAGCAGGATGCACATATTTTTTATATAACTCACTCCAATTGTTTACAGATATTCCTGTTTTTATTAACAATCCAAACGTTTGATATAGTTCATTGTCTTGAATGAATTTTAAAGATTCTACGCCAATTTGACTAGCAGAATCTCCAACGATAAACATCGATTCTTTACCGTATTCAACTTCTGCTCTTTGTTGAAAAAACATTCTAAAGAATTCTTCCATAACAAATCGGCTGCCTTTTAACTTAGTTAGTTCAGCCAATCGAGTTAACGCATAACGAGTATCACTAAAGATATCACCAGATTTTAAACCACCACTTAATTCTGTAACATAATTATCGAGTCTATCAGTAGGAGTTTCTCTTATATCTTTTGTAGCAAAAATTCTACGAGTATCATCGCCAAAAGCATGTGTTCCGTCTGCAGAATCTAAAAAATCATAATATTTTTCTAGAAAAGTAACAAGTTTTGGAAACTCTGAAGTATAAAATTCAGGTAAAGCTTCTCTTACTTTCCTAACATTAAAATTTTTAAATCTTCTTTGACTATGATAATCTATTGACATTTATATACTTACCGATGTGTTTTGATAATCTAATATCGCTCGAGATGATGAAAGTGCTGTGTCTATATCTACAACATAATTTCTTAAAGGTCTTATAGTGCTTTGATTAGCAGGAGTAGCTTTTAATGAAATTGAATTTCCTTCAAACGAAGAAGGTTTAAATCCAACTATACTTATTGTTCCACTAACAGCATTATAAGATCCAACATTATCAACTTCAATTGTTCCATCTACAGACACTACTTGTAATTTAGTACTACTACTTTGATTTTTAATAAAACACGTTTGAGAATTAAAAGTAAATTGTGTTGATAAAATTGTTGGCACTAGAGGCTCAGGATCTGCTATAGGAACTGGAAAGTTAATTGTATATGATTGAGAGCTATTAACTACTGGAACAAATGTTTGTTTCATTTTAATGTCCATTTTAGAGTTTAATATCGCAGGATCTATAGCATCTATTATTGTGAGCAAATTAGATCTTCTAAATACTTTATCAAATTTACCAAGGTTTGCAGTAAAATAATTGTTAATTGTTGTTTGAACTATATTTTGAATAGCCTGAGCAGTTGAGTTAGTGAGATCTGGATCTAAATTAAAAGTTGTTTGAACTTCTAATAGTGTTTCAATAGGATCTACATATTCTGTAAGAATCGACATTATAGCCATATTAGCACTTAATTCAAGTTTAATATCATCTTTAACTGTTTGTTGTGTATTTGCATTTATATTATCTTTAAATTTTAATCCAACATAAACTACGCCATATATAGGTGGAACTGCGTCTGCACCACCATATGCAGTAACGTCATCTAAGTACGCACCGTAGTTTGCTAATATTTGACCTTTATAATCTTCTGCTGTAACTAATCTTCTTTGTGATATAAAAGATATAGGTGCATTTTGTCTTATTGATTCTATGTTTTCTTTATATGCTCCACCAGAAGAGGCTGTCACTGTAGTCGTGCTTATATTATAATCAACGCTGTTAACAGTGAAAGTTGAAGTAGGAGTAAAAGTTGCTGCTCCGTTTGCAAGAGTTCCGACAGTTGATAGATAGTCAACGACAATTTTATTTCCAGCAACAGGTCTCTTTCCAGTTGCTATTCCATTTCCAAATATAAGTTCGTAATAACCATTTGGCGCTTCTTTAATCTGAAAGAACGTACTATCATCAGTGATTCTTACTGCTTTATTAATATTAGTATATGTATCAAATAAAGGTGATGAAGCAGTATTAAAAACTCTCACTCTCATAGTTGAATGATCCATAGTTATATCTGGTATTACGTATATTTGAGAATCTCCAGTATCTCCAACAAAAAATGTTTTAGTTTTTTCTGTACCTTCAAACACTGGTATTGATTCGCCGTCTGTAGCATTTATAAACTGATAAAAACCTGTTCCACTATCTATTGCAGTAAAATTTTCTCTTGTTTGAAATGTGTAAGTTACACCAGCAACAGATGCAGTAAATTGAGTATTTCTTGGAAGTGTTAATGTTGTTGGTCTGTCATCAGCAGTAATTTGTACAGATAAACTTAATTCAGCTTGAGGTGATGTGTATGATTTAGGCACATATCCCAAACCTTCTGCTAAAGATACAACTGAACTTCGAAGCTGCGCAGTGTTAATAAAAGATTCATTAAGCGCGAAGTTTGATATTAAACCTGAAAAGTGTGTGTTATATGCTAACACATCTAAAATATTACTTAATCCTGAAGCTTCAAAATCATAATCAGCAAATTCTGATTGCTGTTTTAGATAATCTTTTAATCTTGCTTTTATGGTATCAAAATCAAGTTGAGTTGATCTAATGATTGTTGCCATTTATCTTAACCTCGTTAAATTTATATCTGTAGTAATAACTTGACTCGTATTAACCACTTTGAATGTCACTGTTACTTTTATTTCGTGCGAATCGTCTTTTAAATTACTAGTAATATTTAAAACTTCTGCTCTTGGTTCAAATGTTTCTATTGATGTTATAATTTGTTCTTTTAATTCATCATCGTCAACATCAGTGTTAAGAGCAAAAAGTAATGCGTTTAAGTTGCCACCAAATCTAGGTTGAAATGGTTTCTCACTAAAATTAGTTAATAATAAATTTTTAACAGCTTGTTTTACAGCAGCTGCGTGTTCTTTTTTAAAAACATCACCTGAGACTTTTTTCGCAAATGTCAAATCAATATCACTATACGATTTATTGACCGCGGAAAGTATAGTTTTAGATCCAATATTTCCGTCTTCTACTGAAAAAGCTCTTGTAGGCATACTTTTTTTCCTTTTGTTCTATTTATAACAGTTATGCGCTAGCTGTAGTAGGTAATACTTCTAATAATTCGCCTGTAACCTGGTTTATATTATTATATCGAGTTTCTATTTTATTATTATATGTTACTGACCAAGGTGGTATTACTTCAGGCATTATTAATATTATTTG
>Ga0213866_10001342_pt1 | contig 18307 bp, 27 predicted proteins | sample PICome_11_FD_160079 | JGI IMG/M metagenome (GOLD analysis project Ga0213866, IMG submission 160079) | Coastal seawater microbial communities near Pivers Island, North Carolina, United States - PICO284 | ecosystem: Environmental > Aquatic > Marine > Coastal | place: USA: North Carolina...
CTCTGAATATTTTAGAAAAATTCAATCGCTTTGGCAAGAAGTAGTTCTTGACGAAAAGAAAAAACTTGATCCTGTGGACAAGAAAGAACTTAGCAAGGACTATGATGATCGCGCTGACAAAGATATCGACAATGATGGCGATACCGATAAGTCGGACGAGTATCTGCACAATCGTCGCAAGACCATCAAGAAGGCTATAGCCAAAGAGGATATTGACGAGTTTCTGAATTCTCTTAGCGAAGAGCAACTTGACGAAATCTCTGGTAAACTTGCTCGTAAGGCTGCTGCTGCTAGCCAAGCAAAGAGTTTCGAATATGGCAGTTCTGCGTATGGACCAGGGTCTGACAAAGAAACTGATCGTCTTGACAAGAAAGCAGATAAAGCCCGCGCTCATGTACAGAAGCGTCAAGGCGACAAAGGCGTTAAGAAAGTCGATAGAATGACAGGTAAACTGATCTATGGTAGAAACGAATCTGTCGACATTTCTACTAAGTCTGTCGACAAAGCATTGTCGCACGATTGCGCTAAGCATGTTGCTTCTGAGCAATGGGGCTTTGGTGAGTGCATCTCCGGGCAGCACACTCTGGTCGAGCAAGAAGATGGCAACGCTATCGTGACTCACTACGATGTAATGTTTGAGCATGGTGTAGAGTTTGATGTGCCCGTCGAAGACCTTGAAATTCTTGTGTCCGAGTCTCATAAGCACACTGCTAAGAAAATGAAAGAAGGCGACATGAAGAAAGACAAAGCGGGTCATACGACTGGCGGCTTCCGTATTTCTGACAAAGAAGCGCAAGCAGCACGGGATCGCCTTGCTAAGAAGCGTCAAGGGCGCGGCATGAAAGAAGGTGCTACTTACGCTGATCGCACAAAAGGTGCTTCTAAAGCAGAGACGATGAAAGACAAGTTCAAGGGCAAAGCAGCACTAGACATGGCGAAAGATGCGAACATGGACAACCCTGAACTTGCTGCTGATGATGCAAAAGGGCACGAAGATGCAACCAAAGCTGGTCGCGCAGTCAAAGGTCAAGCACCTACTCGCCCTGGGGAGAAGCGTGTTGGCGATAAGAACATTGTAAATCCCGTCAAGGGAGCAGTAACCCGCACTACAGGTAAGGAGGGATAAATGAAAGAAATTCGTACGCCTCACTGGGCACCTGCAGGGACATACCCAACCGAAAGAGGTTGGGTGAGCCCTTCAGGCGAAGTGATTAAAAAGCAGAAGTTTACTGCTGAACAGATTGCTCACTGGCATGGTAACACTGCTGCGCCTAAGCAAACACTCCACGAAGCACCGGTCATTGAAACAGTAATTGAAAAAGAAGTTGAACATTTTCACTATGGAGACGATGAAGACCTAGAACCTGAAGAGGTCTAATCATGGCAGAAGAAGAAAAGAAAGAGAAGGGCTATCATCCTGCAGACACAAACGGGGATGGGCATGTCTCTGAAGAAGAACATCGCATGTATATGGAATTCAAGCGTAAAGAGCTTGAAGATGCAGATGCAATGCGTGATGCACAGAGAAGCATGACATGGTTCGCTCTCTTTGGTCTGTTGCTCTATCCATTTGCAGTTGTTCTTGCAGATTGGATTGGGCTTGACAAAGCGTCTGAAATTCTAGGTGATATGGCTGCTACATACTTCGTCTCTGTAGCCGCAATTGTAGCTGCTTTCTTTGGTGGGCAAGCATACTCTGCTAAGAAGTAAAGTAGTTTGATCTAAGAAACCCGTCGAGCAATCGGCGGGTTTTTTTATAAATACAGAAAATAGCTTTTTGTTATAGGAACCATGATGCTTTTATTTGATGAACTTAATGAGGATACTTTTCTTCTGTACGCAGCGCGAAGTTATTATAATCCCACTTGTTTTGATGCAGAAGAATTCTACGAAGATGTTAATCGCTTCAAGTATCTCAAACGGCTTGTCAAACGATACGAAGACGGCGGAAAGCTTTCTGTTAATCTCATACTAAATCATCTGGTTGTTATCTTTAATGTTTTTGGTATTGACACGGGCTTGAGAATGTTAGAATATAAAGTATTCACTGAAGAAAACTTACCAATTCTCAAGCCCTTTCTCATATATTTGAACGTAATACCAAACGATAAATATACTGGCACAGCAATGGACGAAACTGTTGTTGAAGAACTGAGGAACATATAGTGTCATTAGCATCAAGAGCAGGCGATCTTTATTATTCTTTTCGTTTTGTAAAACTTCTCACAACACCGTGGGAAGAAACTGACGCATATAAGCTTGGCATCATCGATGAAAATGGCAAGCGAGTTAAATCTGTTAAGTTAGACAATGACGAAAAGAAATCCGCATACACAACTTTCATTCGTTTAGTTTTCAATATCAAAAGACTGCTAGAGAAAGTCCCTGGTGGTAAAAGCACTCTAGCGTCTTATGCAGCAGCACTGTTTCTTCTCAAAGAAAAGTATTCGCTCAGCAATGCAACGATTAACAAAATTTTAACACAATCAAATATCGATCCTCTTGATTTTCTTGAAGAGGGTTGCTACTGGTACGTTCTGGAGAGTAAGCAATTGTCACCTGGGATTTATAGACTGCGCGAAGAGCGCATCACAAATCTAGAAGAAATGACTCTGCCTAAAGACCAGGTGCGTGTCGAAGACGACGCATATCCTGTTGGTGAAATACTCGGTTTAGATATATATGAAGTAAGACATTTAAATACGAATCAACCGATGTACGTCACGGTAGGAGAACTTTACAAGTGAAATCGTTCAAGCAATTTGTCGAAGAGCCTACAATGACTACAGGTCCTGGTATTGCTGGTACTTCGAAAAACGATCCTGCAGACTGGATGTACAGCAAGAAGAAGAAGCGTCGACCCCTCACCAGACGCTATATTGAAATCAACGGCAAGTTCAAAAAGCAGCAAAAATGATTCGTTTGCTGCCCGTTCTGCTATTGTCAGGATGTGCAGTTGCATGGTCGCCTGATATGATTCGCGATGAACAGCCCGATGAAACTTTTCTATATACATTAAGCATCACGGGAACATATCCCAAGAAACAATTTATGAATGCGCAAGAAAGAGCAGCGTATACACAACTGCCTCCGCATGCGCAAGATAATATGATGAAGTACTATAAACAAAGAGAGAAAGACAGAGAGCGGTCGTCTGAATTACTTAATTGTTGGTTAAAAATACCACCGAACTTGGAGTGTTAAATTATGTTTGCGTTTATTAAGATGTTACCTTTGATTCTTTTGCTTGGTGGAGGCGCATATGCTTATCATACAACCAAAGTGAGCGAGTTGTCAAGTGTCATTTCACAAAAAGAAGCAGCAATCACTATTCTAGAAACAAATCAAGAAAAGCTGCTTGAAGCAGAAGCGAAGAATCGCAAAGCCCTTGAGACCATGCAAGCTGATCTTGAGAAGCAACGCCAAGCGTTCACCAATCTTTCTACTCAGCATGCTCAACTCGCAAAAGAGCGGGACGAGTACATGTCTGTGTTTCGTAAGCACGACCTGACCAAGCTTGCTAGACTGAAGCCAGGGCTTATCGAACCGCGTATTAACAAGGGCACTGAAGCAGTATTTCGACAAGTAGAAGAAGATAGCCGTGAAGTAGACCAGGCTGATGATGAAGTGGAGGTTGCAAATGAAGAAGGTTAGTGTTATTCTACTCGCGTTGGTCCTGTCTGGATGTTCTACATTCGGTTTGCCTAAGTTCGGTTTTGGTAAGAAGCCCGAGCCCGAGCCCCTTCCCCCTAAGATTGTGACAGTGACTGAAACTGTGCCTCTGCGCATTTATCAGCCACCGCTACCTCAAGAAATTGCTCTTGAGAATGTGAAGTTCTTTGTAATTACTAAAGACAACCTAGAAGAACAAACTGCAAAGATTGAAAAGATTCTTGGTGGTGACTTGGTAGTGTTCGCTCTGACACCTCAGAGCTATGAGAACATGGCGTTTAATCTACAAGAGATTCGCCGTTATGTTCGCCAGCAAAAAGAGATTATTCTATACTACCGCGAAGCAACAACTGGTGATGAAGGTACTGATGCTGATGACTGGCTTGAAAAGAACGAAGAAGTCATAGAAAAGCAACAATCTAATTGATCTTACACTACATATAGTGTATCATAAATGATTCATAACACTATAAAATGACCCATATGTGGGTCATCAGTACCTTTTACGCTTAAAAAAGAGAGAAAGAAATGTCAGTCACAATCGATTTATCGCGGGACGAATTACTAGAAGATTACGCGGTAGGGATGCTCAAAGATTTTTATCTGAACGAATATGAAAACTCACCACAAGAAGCATACGCTCGCGCAGCAAAAGCATGGGCAACATACAAAGATGAAATGGATGTTCAACTCGCTAAAAGACTTTATGAGTATGTTTCAAAGAAGTGGTTCATGTTTGCATCACCTGTTTTGTCGAACGCACCCAACGGGAACGGCAAGGGCAAGGGCATGCCTATCTCATGCTTTCTCACCTACGTGCCTGATACGCTTGAAGGATTAATCGATCACTCTAGCGAGCTACGATGGCTTTCCGTGCTTGGTGGCGGCGTAGGCGGTCACTGGAGCGATGTTCGAACGGTATCTGACATTGCACCAGGTCCAATTCCGTTTCTGCACACTGTAGACGCTGACATGATTGCGTATCGTCAAGGCAAGACTCGCAAGGGTTCGTATGCTGCGTACATGGATGTCTCTCATCCTGATATCGTAGAGTTTCTGAATATGCGTATTCCTACAGGCGATGTGCAACGCAAAGCGTTGAATTTGCACAACGCCATCAACATCACTAATGAGTTTATGCAAGCAGTTGTTAGCAACAGCGATTTTGATTTAAGAGATCCAAAAGACGATGCAGTCAAAGAAACAATCAATGCTCGTAAACTGTGGGAGCGTATTCTTGAGATTCGTTTTCGTACTGGCGAACCTTATCTAAACTTTATCGATACCGCAAACGATGCGCTACCTCAAAATCTCAAAGACCTTGGGCTTAAGATTCATGGTTCGAATCTTTGCAATGAGATTCACTTGCCAACTTCGGCTGACAGAACTGCTGTGTGCTGCTTGTCTTCTCTCAATCTAGAGTATTATGATGAATGGAAAGATACGAATATTGTGCGTGATCTTATTCGCATGCTTGACAATGTCCTGCAGTACTTTATCGACAACGCGCCTGATTCTATCTCAAGAGCTAAGTACTCGGCTGAACGAGAAAGATCCATTGGCTTGGGAGCTATGGGATTCCACTCTCTCTTACAGAAACATGGAGTCGCATGGGAAAGTGAAACTGCGAAAGAGATCAATTCAGTTGTCTTTCAGCGTATCTCCGAGCAAGCTAGCGCAGAAACAGAACTTCTCGCGCAAGAACGAGGAGAATATCCCGATGGCGTGGGTACAGGGCGACGCAACGCACATTTGCTCGCTATCGCCCCGAATGCGTCCAGTGGTGTTATCTTGTCCACCTCGCCATCCATTGAGCCAATCAAAGCTTGTGCCTACACCCATCGAACTCGCGCGGGCTCGTTTTTGGTAAAGAATAAGTATCTTGACAAGCTGCTGACTGAGAAGGGTGAGAATAACGAATCCATCTGGACTTCGATCATTACTAATAAGGGTTCTGTTCAGCATCTGCCATTTTTGACTGAAGGCGAGAAAGCAATCTTCAAGACTGCTCAAGAGCTTGATCAGGTTTGGGTTGTGCAACATGCTGCGGATCGTCAAAAGTATATCTGCCAAGGGCAATCTGTGAATCTATTCTTTCCCGCTGGTGCACCAAAATCGTATGTAAATAAAGTTCATATCAAGGCATGGAAAGAAAGGCTCAAGGGTCTGTATTATCTGCGCACCGAAGCCAAATCTCGCGCAGAAAATGTGTCTGAGAAAGTCGAGCGCGTAGCACTGCAAGACGACACAAGAAATATTGTCTATAGCAAAAAGAACTGCCCGTTCTGTGCTATGGCGATGGAAGAACTAAAACTGCGTGGCATTCCTTTTGATAAGATTGATCTAGAAGAAATTGGTAAGACCGCAGCAGAAGTAACTGGAAGAAAAGTAAGTACGGTTCCCCAAATTTATATTGGGGGCAACTACATTGGTGGTTATGAAGACCTTATGGCGTTTCTAAATAATGCACCTGTCGAAGAATCTGATGAATGCAAAGCTTGTGAGGGCTAAATTATGAAATACTATATCATTGAACCAAAATTTAAGAAGTCTCTGCTTGAATATGAACATTATGTTCGTGAAGATGGCGCGCGCATTGTTGTCGAAACTCTTTGGCGTGGTGGATCGTTTGTACTCACCGTGCCCGAGACTAAAACAGAAATGAAAGAATTTCTTGGTGATGCATACGACGAAGATGATATTGAGTACTACACTTGGCTTCCCGAAGAAGATGACGACTATGTAGAACTTGATGACTATCAGTTTGAAATGCAAGGCACCTTTGATGGCTGCGCAGAAGACTATGAGACTTATAACATGGATGATGATGAAGCAGAAATGCTTATCGAAGTTCTAGAAGAAGAAGGTTCAAGCGTTTTTTGGGATGGAGTAGAAATGTTTGAAGGCTTCGAAAGCGAAGCATGTTATTATGCTATCGCTGGCGGTTTTGTTCTTACAGAGTGTGACGAAAATGGAGAGCCTTTAGAAAATGAAGATCAGTAAGATTGATACTTATGAAGGCATAAGAACAAAACAATCAACTCATATATTTCAGACTTTTCCTGTTCTTCTTGGGCAAGGCGGATTTTCTAGAGTTATAGAGATTGGAACGTATGCAGGCGGTCTGTCACTGTTTATTAGCAAGATTGCACCAAACGTAGAATATCTTGGATATGAAATTGATCCAAATGTTATTCATCCAAATGCGTCTCATCTAAATATCAGAACTGTCAATTTCGCAGAAGAGAAAGATTTCATTCGCGAATATATTTCTCGTGAAGGAAGATGCCTTGTTCTTTGCGATGGTGGTAATAAATTGTATGAATTTGCGACGCTTGCGCCGTTGATAAAACTCAATGATGTTATCATGACACATGACTATCTTGATGATACAAAACACGATGTCTCTGTATATCAATCAGTTGAAGGGTTTCGAAAGCCAGAAACCACTAAAACGATGCTGTTACCAATCGCAAAAGAAAACAATTTAACTGATGAATGTAATATAGATTTTACACACTCTCTATGGAGTCATTGGACTAAAAAGGAAAATTAATGGCACTACTAGATTTTAGCACCACATACAAGCCCTTTCAATACCCCTGGGCTGTAGAGCTTTCGAAGAAGCACGAAGAAGTCCACTGGATTGAAGACGAAGCAGAACTATCTGAAGATGTACAGGACTGGAAGACAAAGCTGAGCGAAGATGAGAAAGAATTCATCACGCACATTCTCCGTCTGTTCACTCAGAGCGATGTACAAGTCGGCGAGAACTACCACGAGCTTCTAATTCCGAAGTTTAAGAATAATGAAGTGCGTAACATGCTATCGTCGTTTGCAAGCCGTGAGGCGGTCCACCAGCGCGCCTACGCGCTTTTAAACGACACCCTTGGGCTTCCAGACGAAGAATATCACAAGTTTCTGGAGTACAAGGAAATGGCTGATAAAGTCGACTTCATGAAAGAAGGCGACATTACTACGCATACTGGGCTTGCGCTAGCGCTAGCGCAGTCAGTGTTTAACGAAGGTCTCGCAGTGTTCGCTTCGTTCGTCATGCTGCTCAACTTCCAGCGTCATGGTAAGATGAAGGGCATGGGTACGATTGTCGAATGGTCGATTCGCGACGAAACTCTGCATGTTCAAGGCAATGCAAAGCTGTTCCGTACTTTCTGCGAAGAGCATCCTCGCATTGTGAACGATGAACTGAAGTCTAAGATTTACGAGATGGCAAGCACAGCAGTCAAGCTTGAAGACAAGTTCATCAATCTTGCATTCAAGGGCAATGATGTGCAGGGCTTGACCAAAGAAGAAGTGCGCGCATATATAAGACATATTGCTGACCGTCGCTTGCTGCAGCTTGGTCTCAAGACTAAGTTCAAGCAGAAAGACAATCCTCTACCTTGGCTTGATTGGGTGTTGAACGGTGCTTCTCATGATAACTTCTTTGAGAAGCGTGTCACTGAGTATTCTGTTGTCGGCATGGAAGGTGATTGGGGTTGGGATGAGGATGCTGCATAAATGGAAGAATATCAGTACGAAGTCAAATGTGTTTTATGTAGTACCGAGTTTACAATTTTAATAGAAGACGAAGATGAAAAGCCAGTATATTGCCCAATGTGTGGTAGTGAGGCTATCGACGTTGAGCTTATAGACTTCGATTAGTTTCATGTGGTATTATAATAATAAAATCTTTGAGCCCACAGAAGACGAGTTATCGGACTATGTGGGCTTTGTTTATGTAATTACTGAACTAGATACTAATAAGAAGTATATTGGTAAAAAGTTTTTCTGGGCGATTCGTAAGCTACCGCCACTCAAAGGGCAGAAGCGCAAACGCACAAAGAAAACTATGTCAGACTGGAAAGACTACTATGGTAGTTCCGAAGAACTGAAGTCGCTTGTTGAATCAAAAGGCGATGACGCATATCGTCGAGATATTTTAAAATTATGTAAAACAAAGGGCGAATGTTCATATTACGAAGCTAAATATCAGTTTGAGAAGGATGTTTTATTGCGTGATGATTATTACAATGAGTTTATTGGTTGTAAAATTCACTCAAAACATCTGAAGACTCAAGATTTATAAATAACTATATCACTCACTGAGATAAGAAATGTCTCCTATGATTTTAAAATTCTCTTCTTGGATTAATCAACTTGACGAAGGCGTCAATGATCCCGCAATCTTCAAAGCAGTGTTTCTTGCGGGCGGTCCAGGTTCTGGTAAGTCATTTATCGTTGGTAAGACTGGTCTGCCTGCAATGGGCTACAAAGTCGTAAACTCTGACGATGCTTTTGAAGCAGCGATGAAGAAAGCTGGCATGACCATGGATCCCGAGAATATCTTTTCTACTCAAGGGCAAGAGCTTCGCGGTAAAGCAAAGACTCTGACAGCAAAGAAGCAAGCAACTTATATCACTGGTCGTCTTGGTATTGTTGTTGACGGTACTGGTAAAGATCCCGACAAGATTGCAAAGCAAGCGATCAACATGCGCGCGCTCGGCTATGATGTGGCTATGATCTTCGTCAACACTGACCTGGAGACGGCTCTGGAGCGCAATAGGCAGCGCGAACGCTCTCTACCCGATGCAGAAGTCGAAAAATACTGGAAAGCTGTCCAGCGCAATACTGGGCGTTTCCAGCAGATGTTTGGCAAGAACAACTTCCTTGTAGTCGATAACTCTCAAGGTAAAGACTATCAGAAAGAAACTCTTCGTGCTTATCGCGATGTGCAGAAGTTCACTAACAAGCCGCCCGAGAATGCAAAGGCGAAAAAGTGGATTGAGCAAGAAAGGCAGAAAGCAAGAAGAGATTGACAAATCTCAAAATTCATGATAAAATAAAACTCCCCGCGTCAGGGAACAGAGTATATAATATAGGTGATCATTATGGCAGTATCTGTAAGGAAACTAGAAGTATTCGAAATCTTGGAAAAAGTAGAGAATGCTAAAACAAAAAAAGACAAGATTGCAGTTCTACAAAAAAACGAAATCATGCCTCTTCTAGATGTTTTGAGAGGGACGTTCGACGAAACCATCCAGTGGAATCTACCTGGTGGCACACCTCCCTACACGCCTAATAATGAAGAATCATATCCCTCGTCTTTGCTGAGACAACATCGTAACTTCAAATATTTTGTAAAAGGTCTGCGCGAAAGCAACAGGCTTAACCCTATTCGTCGCGAGCGTATGTTCATTGACATACTTGAGGCGATACACCCCAAAGATGCTGAATTATTAGTATCTATGATCAACAAAAAAAGCCCTGTGAAAGGATTGACCAAGAGTCTAGTTAAGGAGGCATTTCCGCAGTTGATCCAAGAATAATTATGATCCAAGTAAAACAAACAGATGTATAATAAGGAGCGCCTATGGTCGAATCCAATCAACTTGAGCAATTGAAGAAAGATTCTAGAGAACTTGGACATTATATTCATAAACTGAACAAACGAGGTAAAACTGAGATAGCACACAAGATTGCTAAACGACAATCATTTTTAGACGCAGCAATATCTCAGGTAGAATCTCGCGCAAGGGGGTGATCCACATCTAATGGTGAGCCTCGGTTTCGGGGCTCACTTTTTTTGGATTTACAGGAAATTAAAATGCCATTATATACGATGAAGAACAAGAAGACAGGAGAAGTAGAAGACAAGATGCTTAAGATTGCTGAAATGCAGGCACTTGTAGAATCAGGTGAATGGGAGCAAATCATTGGTGGCGCTGCTCTCGTTACACACACAGGCAATATTGTTAATAAAACACCCGACAGTTGGAAGAGTCATTTGAAGAGCATAAAGAAATCAGCAGGTAGACAAGTCGCAAATACCATTAAGCTATGACAATGACAAGAAAACAACAGAATGGCGAGTCGATGAATATTCGCATCGACGATCTAGTTACTATCGATCCCATTACCGAACATCAGAAAGAAGTATTTGACGCATGGCGTGATGGTGATCACATGGCTCTTGTAGGCACCGCAGGTACAGGTAAGACCTTTCTTGGCATGTATCTTGCGCTTGAAGAAGTCATGGACAAAAGCACACCATACGAATCTCTTCGAATTATTCGTTCGGTTGTTCCTACACGAGACGTAGGTTATTTGCCTGGTACGATTGAAGAAAAACTCAATGCATACACAAGCCCTTATCGTGCAATTGCTGCTGAGCTATTTGACGACGACCGAGCGTATGATAAACTTATACATAACAAATATGTGACATTTGAGTCAACCTCGTATATTCGTGGCTTGACATTTGATCACAGTATCATCCTTGTTGATGAAATGCAGAATCTAAACTTCCATGAGCTTGACTCTATCATTACACGAGTAGGCCAAGGTTCGAAGATTATCTTCTGCGGTGATTATCATCAGTCAGATTTCAAGACTGAGAACGATAAGAAAGGTATTAATAAATTTCTAGATATTCTAGAGCAACTTAGGAACTTCTCAATTATTCATTTTACATGGGAAGACATTGTACGAAGTGGTCTTGTAAGAGACTACATCATGACAAAGGAGTGGATGGGTCTACAATGAACAGAGACGCAGTTTACGAGCAACTTAAAATCGACGAAGGTGTAGTGTATGAAATCTATAACGACCACCTCGGCTATCCAACTTTTGGAGTCGGTCATCTTGTCACAGAAGGTGACGAGGAATTCGAACAACCGGTTGGAACTCCAGTTACTGAAGAAAGAGTACGGGAGTGTTTCGAAAGAGACCTTGACACTGCCATCGGAGAGTGTTATACTCTATACGGCGAAGGGGCTTTTGGAGACTTCCCAGATGAAGTCCAGCAAGTCTTGGTTAATATGATGTTCAACATGGGGCGCCCTCGCCTGAGCAAGTTTAAGAAATTCAATGGCGCGCTTGAAGCACACGATTGGGCAACAGCAGCAGTTGAAGGGCGCGACAGTTTGTGGTATAATCAAGTCACCAATCGAGCCGAACGCTTGATGGCACGTTTAGAGGCAGTATAGGAGCTGATATTTAATCATGGCAAAGCCTAGCAAAGTGGGGCAGCCTACCCGCCCCGAACCAACAATCAAATGCACTTCAATAGGTCGAGGAATGCTTAAGACTTCTTCGATGAATAAGAGCAAGCGTCGAAGCTTTAAAAAATATCGAGGGCAAGGTCGTTAGTTATGGCAAAGTACAGTCGGTTTGATTCCCGAAACAAGAAGCGTAATAAGCATAAGAATCAATATCTTGACAGAGGCAGATCCAGTGCCAATGACAAGCGCCCAAAATATCTTGACGAAGACGAAACACTCTATGAGAAGTATAGGCTAGAAAAGCTATCAAATCTATATTGACATGAAACTTGAACTATATCATGATCCTTTGAAAGGTCACCCTTATCTTTTTACTTATGGAAATGAAGTAGATTGGAAAGGAACCGAAGGCGTAGGCGACATTCTTTTTGGAATGAATGCCGTACACATGATGACGCATTTGATTCGAAAGCGAAGACCGCTTAAGCAAATGCAGATGAATGTTTTCTGGCCGCATGATGATAAATTTCTTTTTCACTTCGAAGATCCAGAAACAATAGCTGAGCGTGGCGATTATCTACATTCTTTCTATCACGATTCGAATGCTGTGCATATAAATCATATTTTTAATTCTACTGATTATGAAATAGCAAGGCTTCGTCACAGAGGATTTCAAAGACAAGCTGGTAACATGCAAGTGCTTGACGGAATACCAACGTGGGCGTTTCGTCATGATGCATGGTGTCTCAATCCTAACCCAAAGAAAGTTGTGTTTTGGAGACCACTTTTCAATAAAGCACCGCCGTGGGGTTGGAAAAGATCGTTTGATGACAATGATTGGGAAAGAATATTAGATATTCTAGACAGCAAAGGCTTTACACTGACAGAAATCACTTATCGAACTCCTGTCAGAGAAGCCTTTTATCATATTAACACCAGTAGATTTTGCATTTTTTATGATGGCATGTGGCAATACATTGCGAAGAATTTGTGCAAGCCTGTAATTTCTTTAGGCGATAGCACAATCGCAAAAGTACACAGCCCACAATGTTTACACTTTAAAAAAGCTGATGACAGACAAGATAATCTTTTTGATTTCTTGATAGATATGCCAAACAGCCTACAAAGGCTTGATCACGTGGCGAATAAATATCGTAAATTGATTCTAAGTGAGTTGCAGTTATGAAAATTGATAGAGCAGTAATTGAAATTCAAGGCGGCTGTAATTATTCTTGTAGCATGTGCCCTCAAGATATGAGAACTGGTGGTCGAGAAAAATCTTTCATCACTAAAATGTCGCTGATGGAATTTGAAGACAATGTGCGTGACTGCGCAAAGCACGGGCTGCGCGTTGTAAATCTAGAAGGCTCGGGCGAGCCTACGCTCAATCGTCAACTCTTTGAATATATCAAAATTGTCAAGAAGTATGACGCAAAAGCGTTTATGTTTTCGAATGGTCTGCGCATGCATGGCGACTATATGAAAAAGTGTGTCGATGCTGGTTTAGATTTTTTCCGCTTCTCGTTTATTGGTTCTACGCCAGATGAATATAATCAGTGGATGTATAACACAAAAGGTGGCAACTTCGAAACCATTTGTAATAACATTATAGAAATGAGGAAATACGTCGAAGAGTCGGGCAGCGATTGTGTAGTTGCAACCTATCATTTGATTACAGAAGAAGATGAAAGTCTTCAAGAACTACAATTAAATAGATACAAAGAATTAGTTGCTGCGCTAGGTGTGAAGACAGAGATTTGGAAACTTCACAACTGGAGCGGTGTATACAAACCTACTTACGAACGAGAGGGTAAAGTAAAAACTTGTGGACGCCCATTTAGCCCTGACGTTGTTATTCGCGCTGGTGGTATTGACGGCAAACGGGGCGCTGTTGCTCCTTGCTGCCAAGTTCTCGGCAGAGACTCAGAAGCAGTCCTTGGTCACACGAGCGAGCTATCCATTCAGGAAATTGTCGAAGGTCCAGAGTACGAAGCGCTGAGAGAAGGGCATCGTACAGGCAACTATCCTGACTATTGTAAATCGTGCGACTTTTTGATTGACGATCCTGAAGTGCTTGTGTATACGAATCATGAGCGCGATCTTTATAAAATGCATGGTACAGAATTCGACCTGAACGATTACCGTGTCTAAAGATATCGAACTACCAGAAGTTTGGATGATTGCTATTACTGGCAATCCAATTTCCGAATATTATAAAGTTCGAATGATTCCTCATTGGGAGCGTGAAGGCTTCAAAGTAAATATATTTGAAGCTGTAGTTCCGGAAACTTTACACTTACAAAAAGATTTAGTTTTTGGAAGTAAGTTTTCTTTTAAGACCGAGAAGTATAGAAAGTTTACAAGAACCGAGCTTGCGATTTGGTACAGTCATTATAACACATGGAAAATGTGTTGGGAATTGCAGAAACCAATTATTGTCACGGAGCATGATGTAAGACCTTGTACAGAATTTCATTACAAAAAATTCCCTCATGAAGCAGTATATAAACACGATATCTGTTGCCTTGCTCATGATCATAGGGGATTTAAAAAAACTGGCGAAAGAATGTGGGCTAAATTAGCAGGTGGTGCATATTACATAACCCCAAATGGAGCTAGAGAGCTTTTACAAGCTAGACATATTCGCCCAAAGATACAGTATAACTCAGATGCGTGGATACATAGAACATGTGACAAATTTGGTCATTGGGCTCCAGAAATCTGTACGCAATTTAAAAACCCTAAAGTTGGCTATACGATTGAGCATAAATCATGAAAAGACTAATCTATCAAGTATGTTTAGGTAGTGCAAAAAATTCAAAGCTTTATAAAAAGTGTATTGAAAGTGTTGCACATTACAGTAAAAAACACGGCTTTGATCATTATGTGCAACAAACGCCTATTCTAAAAATAAGACCAGATATTTTTACGATGAATCGCAGTAAAGAATCGTTCGAAAAACATGGTGGTTATTTACCTATCTACGAAAAAGAAAACGCCTTTGATCGTCTTGACGAGTATGATCAAATTGCTATCATCGACGCTGACATCTATATTCGACCAGATGCACCTAATATTTTCGAAGACTTTGGTACACACAAAGCGTTTGGCGCAGTTGTTGAGCGCGAAATGCCAATCACGCAAGAATATAAAAGAAAGATCATTCAATACTCTGCGATGCAATATACACCTTTATACAAAAAAGTGGATTTCAAAAATAATTCATTAGGATTTGAATTTTTTAACATGGGCATGATCTTGATCAATAGCAAATTGTTCAAGCCATATCTAAATAATCAAACAGCAAAGCAGTTTATCGAACGAGCAGAATTTAAAGATTTTGTTGACGGCATAGGTGCATGGAAGTGGAGCACCGATCAAACACTATTGAACTATTTCATTAAGAAGTATAATGTATCAGTTAAGAAAATGCATTGGAAATGGAACGGTTTATACACAGCAAATTATCAAATTGAAAAATGTCACTTTGTTCATTTCTTTTTGAAAGATAAACTTCCAAATCGTGGTGAAAATATCGAAGAACTTATGAAGGAAATCGAATGACAAGTTACGAAGAGAAGACACAGAAGTACAGCACTTGGGGTGACAAATATCTTCAGCATACTGATGTGTTGTATTCTATTCAGTACGAAGATACTTTTAAGCCTATTAATGTGCAGTTGTGTCTTTGCGAAGTCTGTGACAGTGACTGCCCATTCTGTTCTGTGGCTGCACGACCACTAAAGAGTTACATTGAGTGGGATAAGTTAGTCAAGCTTCTAGAAGATTTTCGTTCGCTTGGAGCAAAAGCATTAGAGATTACTGGCGGTGGTAATCCAATGCTCTATCGTGACAAAGCAGCAAAAAAAGATATTAACGATGTTGTGAGACTTGCGGCAGATTTAGGGTTCGATGTAGGTATTATCACAAACACAGAAAAGCTTGAGCGTCATTTAAAACCAGAAGTCTATGATTGTATCAATTGGATTCGCGTGAGTCTAATCAAGCTTGACGAAGGAAAGGCGCCTGAAGACTATGACTTTGGTTCTTTTCCGAAAGACAAGATTGGTCTTAGCTATATTATTTACGATAGTACAAATGGTGTGCCCGACGAATTGTCAAGAACAAACAAACCATATGTCGGTACAACTGTCGAGTCGATTCAAAGAATTGCTAAACTTATCGAACTGAATCCAGAAATCAAATTTTGTCGCATTGGTGGTAACGCGCTAGTCGAAGGATATCAAAGAGAAATTCAAAATAGATTTAGAAGTGTTGTCGAAGAAATTGATGTGCAGTCTAAATTCTTTATTAAAGATGTTTGGGACAACTGTAAGCCTTTCGACGATGGGTGCTATGTGGGTTTGACTCGCCCATATATTGCGCCGCATCCCGAAGGTGGTGATTATCAAGTGTATGTCTGTACGAGTCACGTTCTGGAAAAGCGTACATATGATCTAGAGTTTTCTCTAGGCAGCATCGATGATGTTATTGACATTTGGAAAAACTGCAATATCGAATATGCTAAAACTGGCATTCCGTATCGTATTCGAAACAGCGACGATGGCTGGACTAAAGCATGCCCTAATTGTTTCTATTATAACAACAACCGTTTGCTTCATACAGTTGCGCAACGCATGGACATAAATGATAGGAACTTTGCTTAATGTATAATGAAGATTATTACAAAACAAATAACTATAAAGACTATTTGATTCGTGGTGAAGGTCCTCATTATAAAATTATGGCAGAAGAAATAACATGTCTGCTCAAAAAACTTTGTCGCCCTCACGACACAATACTAGATTTTGGGTGTGCAGTTGGATTTTTTATGCAAGCAGTCGCTCCGTTTGCAAAAACTGTTGACGGAGTTGATCTGTCAAAATGGGCAAGGGGTGAATGTAAGAAGAAAGGATTCTCAGTGACAGAAGAAGTCATGTGGGAAAGAGAATATGATGTAGTATACGGGTTAGATGTATTAGAGCATTTACCTGAAGATGAGCTTGTGAATTTTTTCGAAAACATAAAAGCAAAAACCATCGTTTATAAAATTCCAGTTTGTAATGAAACTGAAGGCAAATATGTGTTAGAATGTGCAGAAGTAGATCCAACACACCTCATTCGTTGGACTAAAACTGACTGGAGAAAATTCTTCGAATATTATGGCTATTATTGTTTAGATGTAAATCTTGACAAAATATACTCAAGTGAAGGTGGTTTTTGTGGTATTGCGATCAAATAAACTTAAAATTCATTCTACTGCAAAAATTGCAGATGATGTAGTCATTGAATGTGGTGTCTTTGAACTAGGCGCTCATAGCTACATTGGTCCTGGTTGTAAAATTACATGTAAAGAATTTCGTGCAGGCGACTATCTTTGGATGCCTGCAAACGTTGACGTTGGGCGCGGTGGCTGTACTGGTCCAAACTCAATCGTTCAAATTGGTAATAGCGTAGGCATCTTCGAAGGTTGTGTAATCAATCCTAGCGAAAGCGTCACGATTGGTTCGAACGTAGGTATTGGCGCAGAGTGCTTAATCTGGACTCATGGTGCGTGGCTAGATCCCCTACAAGGGTTTCCTTTTACATTCGATGATGTGTCTATAGGTGATAATGTGTGGTTGCCTGCTAGATCAATTATGCTCCCGGGCACGAGCATCGGCAGCAACTGCGTGATTGGAACAGGTTCTATTATTACGAAAGACATACCTGATGGTTCTCTTGCGATGGGTTCGCCATGCAAAGTCATCAAAGAAAATGTTTATCCCATCGAAAGAACACAAGAAGAAAAAGACGACATCTTGCGCAAGATTGTAAGCAAGTGGAGTAATGTCCTCGTGCCACATAAAGGTTACGAACCAGTACCAGCGTTTGTTGAAGACGGAAAAATATTTGTCGAAGCAGCTATACTAAATACGAACACATACACAGTCGAGGGCGAAGACTCGCCGTTAAGTGAAGACCTTAGGGATTATTTACGCCGTCATGGCATTCGCATATATAATGGCAAATCATTTAAATCATTAAAGGCGACATATGAAACTAGTTTTATCACCACATCCTGATGATGCTGAGTACAGTGTAGCAGCCACCATTCTTAAGAACCCACAGACAGAATATGTCGTTTATGTCTGTTCTATTGGTGGTGATAATGACGACACAACTTCTATCAATCGCATGGACGAATCTCATGCGTTTTGGAATCACTTTCCTAATGTTCGATTTGTAGGGCATGTTGGTCAAACAATTGCAAATTTTAAAGACTGGGAAATTGTGCAGCAAATCGACGAACTTCTAAAATTATATCCTGAGGTCGATACTGTCTACGTCCCTCCTCTTGAAGACAATCATTTCGAACATCGAAAAGTCAGCGAGAGCGCTAGAGCAGCTTTGCGTGGTAAAAATATTTCTTTGATTGAGTATCATACTCCTTCGACTCGTTCGACATGGAACGCAAATCATTTTGTTGACGTTACAGACTTTTATGAAAAGAAAGTCGAGTATCTCCAAGAATTTAAATCTCAACTGCATAGAAATTATTTCAATGAATATAATCTTAGCATTTTTCATGAAGACTATTTTTGTAGACTTCGTGGTATGCAAAAGGTTGAAAAATTCAAAATAGAGTTTAAGTT
>Ga0213866_10001343_pt1 | contig 18299 bp, 32 predicted proteins | sample PICome_11_FD_160079 | JGI IMG/M metagenome (GOLD analysis project Ga0213866, IMG submission 160079) | Coastal seawater microbial communities near Pivers Island, North Carolina, United States - PICO284 | ecosystem: Environmental > Aquatic > Marine > Coastal | place: USA: North Carolina...
GGAAATGGCAGGGGCGGGAGTCGGGGGCGGGAACCGCCTACGCCACACCGCCGCCACACCGCCGCCACACCACCGCCACACCACCGCCACACCACCGCCATGCCACCGCCACACCACCGCAGCACCGCCTCCCGAATAATCCGCAGCCCTGCCGCAGCACCCCGCGACATAATCCGCAGCACCCCGCGACATAATCCAATGGCCCGACTGTGGTGCCACACGCTCCCGGAGAATGTAAATATTCCACAAAACCTCCGACCCCTGTTGACAGACTGGCGATATGGCTTATACTCGCCTTCGGCGACTTGCCAATAACCGAACGGAGCAACGGACATGACCAACACTACAGAAACCTACAAGCCAGCCTATGACTCACAAACGCTGTTGAAAGAGATCGAATGGTTTGAGATCGAGGTGCAGCGAGCCGAATCATGGGAAGAATACGCTGAAGCAAAGGCGCGTATAGACATCCGCGTACTAAAACTTTTCGGCACATTTGAGTAAGGGCAGCGGGAGAGCGACGGCATGACCAACACTACAGAAACCAACGGAGATACCACTATGACGTATCCAGAGTACAAGGCAGCCCGTGATGCCGAGGCCGCAGCATGGCTGGAAGCACACGCCGCTGAGATGCGAGAAGAAGCCATTGACACTCGATTGGAGTTCGGCTGTGAATACTTCGACAGTGCCGCGCAGGACGTCAACCTTGACGGCATGGATTACTACACTCGACTGGGGCAAGCGTCTGTCTCTGAAGCCCGCCACACGGTCTACAGCACCGCCCCTGAGTGGACAGGGTCGCCAATCGCGGTCGGTAGCGAGAACGCCCGCTTCATCGGCTACCACTTCCCCACACTGCGTCCCCAGACCTCCGCCTGCACCTTTGACGCGGAGGCCTATGAAGTGCTGCCGTATCAGGGCGAGCCGCGCACCGTCCGCAAGCCATCCGCTGGCCGGAACAACAGTCACCAAATCAACACGGCTGAGCAGCACCGCATTCGGCAGCTGGCCAACAAAGACGCGCAGAAAGCCCGCCGCTACGCCAAGAAGCATCAAGTGACGCTGATGACTGCCATGGATGCCCTCGGCCTCTAAGCCTACAGGGTCGCCACATGCCCCGCTTCGGCGGGGTTTTTTTTGTCTGGCGTCTGCCAAATGAGAATGATTCCCAAGTGTGTATCAGGTAAGACACCATCAACAACAGACCATTGGAGGTCACATCATGAAAGTAGTTAGCAGCGTAACGGGTATGTTCTGGCACATCGTCAACAGCAAAGGCGAGATCGTCGCGGGTGCGCCAAAGCGCGGCCACGGCGGCGCCACTAAGGCGCAGATGCAAGCTTGGGCGGCAGACCTGTCCAAGTGAGAATGATTCTCAAGTGTGTATCTAATGAGAGGGGCGGAAACGCCAATGGAGGTAGCCAATGGAATTCAAAACCGATGAGATAGTTTACGTACGCCGTGGAGACTACTGTTTCCAAGCCAAGGTAGACCGCATGTACACATCCGCCACTGGCGTTCGATGCGTTGCGTTCTATAGCGGCCCATCGGCCACTGTCGCGGAAGTGGAAAAGTACGATGAATATTGGGCGCGTCAGCGTGATGCGCTCGCTAACGTGGAGGTCTAAGATGGTACACCACACTAAACCCGAGCCACGCAACTGGCCGGTGACTGTAATTTGCTGGGGCGGTCTAACGCTACTGATCGCCCTGTCATTCATGCACAACGTAGCATAAGGGAGATCGAGAGATGACACACGAACAATTGGAGCAGGTGAAGGCTGAGATTCGGCGCAAAATGCACCACCACCTCGCCTTGCAAGATAAGGCGCTAGACCATGGTGAATGGGAGTTGGTAGAGTACCACACAGGCCGTGCTGGCGCCTTCCGCGAGTCGCTTAACATGCTGACCATTGGAGGAATCGAGCAATGAAAGACTACATACCCACTGCGGAAGCTTTGGGCCACGTTCAGGAAGCAATGGCAGCACTGGAGTCAGCGTACACCAAAAACATCCTGAGCGATGCCGCTTGTTTGGCATACCTCGGCCTAATTGACGCTCGCTATCGCCTTGAGAGGGCGCTTGAGGGCGCTGGCGAGACTATCACTGATGAAGACTACAACTTGAGGGGATTCTAATGAAGATGAAAGGCTATAACGGATGGACTAACCGAGAAACTTGGCTCGTGGCTCTATGGTACTCGGACATGCTGCCTTTATATTTCTCCAACGAAGATGGGGAATACCCCGTGGATGGACACGAGGTACGCGAGGCGGTGGAGTATATCGCGTTAGAGACCGAGGCAATGTCTTTAATGCGAGAAGGTCTGTTGATGGACTTCATCAATCACGCCTTCCACGAGGTAAACTGGGATGAAATCGCAGACGCTTTGAATCAGGAGACCGCGTGCTGCTGAGAAGCGAGGGACTATTATGAATATATTCTACCTACATCATGATCCGGCGCAGGCTGCGCGTATGCAGTGCGACAGGCACGTAGTCAAGATGATACTTGAGACCGCCCAACTGCTCAGCACTGCACATGCGGAGCTGGACGGGAAGTCGCCAGCGTACAAGCCTACGCACAAGAATCACCCGTCTGCTGTTTGGGTGCGGTCGAGTTCGCTGGCATATAACTGGACTTGGAGGCATCTCAGGGCACTTGGGCGCGAGTATGAGCGGCGCTACGGCAAGGTGCATAAGACCATTCGGGAGCATTTAGAAACGCTCAGTCAGTCCCCTGAGTCCATGTGCGGGTTTACGGACGCGCCTTGGACGCCGCCGCCGCAGTGTATGCCTGATGAATACAAGCGGGATGACACTACACTGGCCTATCAGCTGTATTACAACGCCAAAGCTGACGATTGGGACAGCCGGGGCATGCCTATGAAATGGTACGGAGAGGAGGCCGCGTGACAATACCAATCGAAGAACTCTGGAATCATCTGACGCTTGGCGACAAGCTGGAACTAATCAAACTACTGAGAAGCGAGGGGCTATTATGAATATTCAATACGACTACACCACTGAGGTGGTGGTCGAGCAAGGATTTCTTGAGGTGATCGCGCAGGTCACCATCACGAAGGAGGGTGACTACTACTTGGACTGGTGGGAGGTTGAAGAAAAGATGATACACACGATCCGCTGCCCCAACAGGCTGAAGGAGTTGCTATTTGAGATAGCTGAAGACCACATGAAGGAGGATGTATGAACAATCAACAGAAATTCGAGAGCTACTTGGCCGACATTAACGCTGGCATCGATGCCGTACGCGCCGACCTCTGGGATACTGCGTCCCTGCCGGAGTTGCGCCAGCCCGTAGATAACTACGCCAAGGCGCATCAGCGACAGGCCGACCGAGCCATTATCTGGGATGCGATCATGTCCTATCGTGACGGGTCGCTTGACTACCAGAGCCTGTTTGAATTGCTGTACAGCTACGACCCCACCATCACCGCCTCCGACATGGAGACCCTCACTGGGAGATACTTCAATGTTTGACAGCTACGAGTGTGACGCTGCCGATGCGTCCAGCCTGAAGCAAGACCAGCGCAATCACCCGCGCACGTCACGCCTGTCGCTGCGTCAGCTGGCACGTAGCACCTACGCTACTCCAACGTGCAAGCGCACCCGTAAGGAAGTGCAAGCGTGGATGCGTGACCCCTACCGCCGCGCCCCTAATAAGGCGCAATACTGGCCGACCAGCAGCACCCGCGAGACTGAGGAGCTTGAAGCTGCGATGGACTGGCTCAACATCTACGGCCACGAACTCGAGCGCGAGATCGAGAATGAAGAAGGGCAGATGTCGCACGGTCGGAGTTATTATGAGACCACGGGCGGCTATGACGCCGCGCTGGACACGTATAGCTGTGAGGCCGAGAGTGCCAGCGTGTATGAGAGCCACGGCATCTACCACACCGAGCGACTCGGGGAGAATGAACCCCTGCTGTCCGTCGGTATGTCTCTTGACCGCCGCAACCCAACCAGCCACATGACCCGTATGGCCGCGCTGAAAGTACGCGGAGATCGATTCGCTTCTAACTACGCCAAGCGTAAGGCTCGCCTGAAGTGGCGCGGTATGGAGGAGTGGGACGCCGTGGCGAAGGCTGACGACCACATGCGTAAGGGACTGAAGCGTACCAAGGCGAAGGCTAATGCCCTGCCTCTGGACGTTGACGACCTGCGCGAGCGGTTCGAGGTGATCGATGGGCAGCTTGTGAATCGGCGGCTCGGGCGTGTGATTGACGGACGTAAGGTTTACGTGAAAGGCAAGTCACTCCAGACCAGCAGGGTGAGGTACGCCGTGGAGCATGGCACCGACCCCAGCGACAAGGTTATATCTAACGGCGAGGCGTCCGACTATCGTGCGGCGAGTGGCTCAGCGACCGAGAGAGGCGACGGGAAGTGGGATGCTTTTGTCGCGTTCGGTAAGCACACCGTAACAGTCGGGGAGTACAGGTCGGAGTCGCAAGCCACTGAAGCGGCTGGTATTTTCCTCAAGTCTCTGGCCCGAGGCTTGTGAAACCTAACCCTTATCGCGTCCGATATGCGCCTTCTTACGTAAGAGACAACGAAAGCAAAAACGGGGAGGTGGATTACTTCCCCATCCAATTCTTAGGAGACATAAGTTATGTCAGACGAATCTACTTTAGTATCTAAGGGGCCATGCAGTAGCTGTGGGTCTTCCGATGCGAACGCATTGTATGATGACGGCCACACCTACTGCTTCTCATGCGAGACACACGCACAGGGAGATGCCCCTACTACAGCTCCCGTCACCCTGACTACGGGGTCGGAGCTGCAACGCCTCATCACCCAGTGGTCTGGGCGCAAGCCTGTCTCACTCCCTGACCGTGGCCTAACCTCGGCCTCTGTCAAGGCGTTCGGCGTGACGGTGGACGGGCAGCTCCAAGCCTACCCCTACTTCGAGGACGGACAGACCGAGCCGGTGGCCTTCAAGGTACGCGGCCCCGGCAAGAGCTTCCGCGTAGTCGGTACCATCAAGGACGCTGGCCTGTTCGGGGCGCAACGCTACGGCACTGGCGACAGCCAGAAGATCATCGTCACTGAGGGAGAGCTTGACGCCCTCGCTGCGTATCAAATGTTCGACGGTCGCCATCCGGTCGTATCCCTACGGGGCGGGGCAGCGGGTGCGGGTCGAGACTTCAAGTCGGCGTATCAATTCCTTGACGCCTTCGCCGAGATCATTCTGTGCTTCGACGCAGACCAAGCCGGACAGGACGCGGTGGCTAAGGCCGCTGACGTGTTCGCGGGTAAGATCAAGGTGATGAAGCTCGACCCCACCGTGGGCAAGGACGCTTGCGATTACCTGAAGGCTGGTGAGAGCAAGGCTTTTCAGCAGTGCTTCTACAAGGCCAGCACATGGACACCTGAAGGGGTGCTGACGGCTGACGATCTGTGGGAGAGGCTGTCTGCCGACCGTCCTGCTGCGCTGGGCGACTGGCCTTGGGACAAGCTCAATAGCCTGACGCATGGCTTCCGCCCCACCGAACTCATCACCGTCACGGCTGGCTCGGGACTGGGCAAGAGCAGCATCCTGCGGGAGCTGGTCATGCACATCAAGAACACCACCGACAACAAGATCGGCTGCCTTTTCATGGAGGAGAGCGTCGAAAGGACCGCCGAAGGGTTCATGGGTGTCGATCTGTCGGTGCCTGTTCACCTCCCCACCTCCAGCATCCAGCGGGGCGACGAGGCGTACAAGGAATCGTTCGAGCGTGTGTTCCGAGACGGGCAACTGATGGTGATGGACGCATCGTTCGACACCGGAGCTACTGTCGATCAGGTCGTGGCGCGTGTTCGCTTCATGGCTAAGGCACTCGACTGCAAGGTCATCATCCTCGACCACATCTCGATACTTGTGTCGGGTGGTCAGCATGGCGACGAGCGCAAGGCGCTGGACGAGATCATGACCAAGCTGCGGACGCTGACACAGGACACAGGCATCGTGCTGTTTGCTGTGTCCCACCTCAAGCGACCCGAGGGCAAGGGGCACGAAGAAGGGGCCGCGACCAGCGTGTCTCAGCTACGTGGGTCTGCCTCCATCGCACAGCTCAGTGATTTCGTCATAGGGCTGGAGCGTAACGGGCAAGCGGAAGATCCAATCGAACGCAACACCACTCACATCCGAGTGCTGAAGAATAGATTCTCCGGCATCACCGGCCCTGCGGGTGCGCTGCTGTACAACAACGACACCGGACGGCTGTCCGACTACGAGCCTGTTGATATTGAGGAGGCGTTATGATGAGTGTCAGCTATGTGCCTGAAGAAGTAAAGGTTTATGGTGTAGCCCCTCACCAGTGGGAGGTAGTTTCCAAACTATCGCCTGCTGAGCTTAATAGACTGGTGAGACTTGCCAAAGAGCAGCTAGACTGGGAGCTTTATCAAGAGCTGAAGGCTAGGTTCGAGGCAGACGCAGCATACGACCGAGAACACTCAGACGAGGAGGCATTATGACTATAAGCTGGAACGGCTACCGTTGCGTGGCTTACGACTGCCCCGACAAAACCCTAATCAATGAGGTATTCGAGGTCAGGGCGCGGGACATTAAGGAAGCAAGGCGCATGGCTTGGAATGATATTCCTCACGCGGTAGCAATGGACGTGGAGGAGATGGACGATGAGTAAGATGGGCAGATATTTTCTTGAACAACAAACACAGAGAGAGGAGGCCGAGGCTTATGTACAAGCGACAGCGGCAAGCAGTGGTAGACATAGAGACAAACCGTATTTGGGACACGATCTGGATGGCGGGAGTGTACTACCCCGAGTCAGACCGAGCAGTTACCGCCACTACAGTGGACGAGCTGTACAGCCTGCTGTCCGGGGTGGACGAGGTAATAGGCCACAACATTCTGGGCTTCGATCTCCCAGTCCTGCGGGACGTGTGGGGCTTTAGCTGGAACCGCAAGGTCTCGGACACACTATGCTGGGGGCGGTTGCTTAACCCCTCCATCGAGGGCGGGCACTCGCTGCGGGCATGGGCTGAACGTGCGGGCCGCGACTTGAAGGAGGACTTCGACCCCGCCGACTTCGACCTCGGCCTGACGGAGAAGATGAGAGACTACTGCCACGCTGACTTACGGGCTACGTGGTCTGTCTACGAGTACATGGAGACGTTGGTAGAAGAAGGAGGCTTTAGCTGGGCCAGCGTCAGGATGGAGGAGGAGGTACGCCGCATCACCACACAGCAGGAGCGTGATGGTTTTGCGTTTGATTTCCCGAAGGCGTGTGAGATACACGAACAACATAACCAACGTATGTCTGACATAGAAACTGAACTACAGGAGGTGTTTCCCCCAATCATAGAGGAACGATACAGTGACAAAACAGGAAAGCGACTCAAAGACAGAGTCACAGTCTTCAACCCCGGCAGCCGACAACAAGTGGCTGATCGCCTTGCAGCTAAGGGCGCAGTCTGGAAGGACATCACGCCAACAGGAAAGCCAAAGGTCGATGAGACGACATTGGAACAGAACGCCCATGTTCCAGAGGCTGCGCTTGTACTTGAGTATCTTATTCTCAGCAAGCGCCTCGGCATGGTGCGTTCGTGGCTGGACGCCGTTGGCGACGACGGTCGCATCCACGGTCGCGTCAATACCTGCGGCGCTATCACTGGTCGCATGACCCACAGCAGTCCGAACATGGCGCAGATACCGAGCGAGTCTCTCTACCGCTCGTGCTTCACGGTGAGCGAGGGCAACAAGCTGGTGGGTATCGACGCCTCTGGACTGGAGCTGCGGATGCTGGCGCACTACATGGACGATCCGGAGTACACGGACCTCATCCTGCACGGTGACATCCATACGCATAACCAGCAGGCAGCGGGACTCCCCTCCCGCAACGATGCCAAGACCTTCATCTACGCCTTCCTCTACGGGGCAGGCAACGAGAAGATCGGCAGCATCGTAGGTAAAGGGGAACGCGCAGGAGGTAAGCTGAAGGCTCAGTTCCTGAAGGCCACCCCTGCACTCAGCCGCCTCATCGACAAGGTGAAGGGGATGGCTAACAAGCGAGGCTCCCTGCCGGGGCTGGACGGACGTAGAGTACATGTGCGAAGCGAACATGCCGCACTGAATACGCTCCTCCAGTCGGCGGGTGCCATCGTGATGAAGAAGGCGCTGGTCATTGCAGTTGCTAAGCTGGCTGAGTACGGCTACCCGTACAGGCTAGTGGCGCAGGTGCATGATGAGTTCCAAGTAGAAGCACCGGAGGAGTACGCCGAGCGTGTCGGTGTGATCTTCCGCAATGCCATACGGCAGGCCGGTCGTGACCTTGAGTTGCGCTGCCCGCTGGACGGCGAGTACATGATCGGCGACAACTGGTCTATGACACACTAGGAGAACTGCATGAGCATCAAGAGCGATACACTTACCATCCGGGGCAAGCTGGGCTTCAACCACCTGACCAAGCCGGACGAGTTCAAGGGCAGCAGCAAGTACAAGCTGCGCGTCACCAACCTGTCGGACAAGGCGGTCGAGGCGCTGGAGGAGCGGTTCGGTGCCAGCACTGGCATGGGGCCACGCATCAAGTTCGACGAGAAGTATCCTGAGTCGGGACAGTACACGGGCTTCAGCTCCAACTTCCCCATCAAGGTACGGTACGAGGGCAACCTCATCATCACCTCCGGCAAGGACAGCGAAGGCAAGGAGACTGTACGTATCCTCGACCCCATCGCCGAGAAGATCGGTCGCGGCTCTGACATCATCGTCAAGCTGTTCGGCGACAGCAACGGCAACCCCCGGGTCGTGTTCGTTGACATCGTTGACCTCGTGACCTTCGGCGGCGAGGACGAGGAAGAAGTCTTCAGCTACGACGAAGACGAGGTGCTTTGATGAACGCCCCGGAGATATGGGGCATCGACGGAGACGTGGTGGCGTACGCTGTGGGCTTCAAGTCCAACGACGACACCGTGGAGGAGGCTCTCGCTGCGGCGAGGGCTTCCCTTCAAGTCATCATCAACGCCTGCGGAGACACTGGAATCATTTACCTCACCGACAGCGGCAGCAACTTCCGCATCGCAGAGGCGTCCGAAGCCTACCCCTACAAGGGCCACCGCAAGGACGCAGAAAAGCCAGTGCATCTGGAAGCCATACGGCAGTACATGATCGACGAGTTCGAGGCAGAGCTACAAGTGGGGCAAGAGGCGGATGACGCTCTAGCCATTGGAGCTGTGCAGAAGGGACACGGGATCGCCACCATCGACAAGGACCTCGATGGAGTACCCGGCTGGCATTACAACTGGAACAAGGAAACCACCTACTACGTGACAGAGGAGGAGGCCGACCGCTTCTTCTACACACAGCTCCTGACGGGTGATGCCACGGACAACATCCCCGGCTTGAAGAAACGTACGGGGAAGGTGGCCACAGCTAAGATCAAGGCCGGTCTTGCCGACCTCACCACTCCTGCTGAGATGTACGCCTACGTCAAGGACGTGTACATGAACGCGGTGGAGGTGACGGTCATGCCATCCGACGAGAGCGACGTGAGCCGCTGGCTTCTGAGTCAGGGTCGTTGCCTCTGGATGCGGCGCGAGGAGGGGCAGTTGTGGGACTCACCGTAGAGAAGACGCGCAACGGCGGGACGTGGAGTGAGGCACGATACTTCGGCTTCATCCGTTCCGCCCTGCGAGCTGCCTTCCAACGGTGGGGGCCGCGCAACGCCTGCAAGGTACAGGCCAAGGTGGGATACAATCAGTACGAGTGCGCCCAGTGCGGGGGCATCTTCGGAAACAAGGAGGTGCAGGTGGACCACATAGTTCCGGCGGGGAGTCTCAAGACCTACGATGACCTGCCGGGGTTCGTTGAGCGTATGTTCTGCGAGCGGGACGGGTTCCAGCTACTATGTAAGCCCTGCCACCAGATCAAAACGAATGAGGAGAGAAAGGCAAGATGAACCAGTGGGACAACGAGTACGGACTGACGGCGTTTGCCGTGGCCGTAGCCATAGCCATCCCGGTGTGGGGACTGCTTGAACTAGGAGGATTGATATGACAGACCAACTGACATTAGACCAAGAGCTGGACGCTGTGCTGGACATGGGCAACAGCACCGGCTGGGCGCTGCTGATGGCGGAGGCCGAGGCGGTATTCAGCTCCAACCGCGCACTGCTGGAGAGCGTGGACGATCTGCACGCACTGGGAGTGGCTCAAGGTTTCTGCCGCGCCCTCGCATGGGTGAGCAACTACCCCGAGCTGAAGCGGGCCGTCATCGAGCAGGCACAGGAGGCAGACGATGAGTAACGTAGGATACACACGATTCGGCGAGGACGAGGACTCTTTGCTGCGTGAGTGGGATAATCTAGGATTCCCAGTGGCGCATCAAGCGCGTCTGCTGGGCCGCCCGGTCGGTAGCGTCAAGTCACGCCGCCGCATCCTCGGCATCAGCAAGCCACGGGCTACGCCTGCGGTAGAGACTCCGGCAGTGGATGCCGAGGTTTTCGAGCTGATCGAGATGCGTAAGTACGTCGTGTACTTCTATGGCTTCTGCCTGTTCACTGCTGGCCTGCTGGCCTTCTTAGGGGACGTGTGATGGAAACCGCACTTGCAATCTTAATCATGGCACTGGCCGGGGTATGCGTAGGCTGCCTCGTCACCGCCACACTAGATAGGGACGACGACTAATGGCTACTGTAGGAATCATCGGAGACACTCACCTGCCGTTTGAACTGGAGGGATACCTTGACTTCTGTGCTGAAACTTTTGAGGCGTACGGTGTGGACACTGTTGTTCACATTGGCGACTTCATTGACAATCATAGCCTTAGCTTTCACGATAGTGAGCCTATGCTTCACAATGTTCTGGGCGAGTATGAGTCGGCGGTGCGAAGGGCAAGGGATTGGTATGATGCCTTCCCCAACTGCACTCTCATCATGGGCAACCACGACCGCATCCCCGCTCGTCAGCTACGCAAGCTGGGCATGGAACCAAATATCTTCATGAGACCCATCGAAGACCTGTTCGAGATGCCCGAGGGCTGGACGGTCGCTGACCAAGTGGAGATCGACAACGTACTGTACCACCACGGCGAGACTGCCGGTGGTATCAACGGCTTCCGCAAGGACGCTGAGACCCGGATGCGCTGCACTGTGTCGGGCCATAACCACAGCAACGCTGGCATCTCTGCCACCGCTACCGACCAGGAGCTGGTGTGGGGCATGGCCGTAGGCTGCGGCGTTGACCACAGAAGTCTGGCCTTCGCATACGGCAAGCACTTCGCCAAGAAGCCCATCATCGCCTGCGGTGTGGTAGTGGATGGCGAGCCGGTGATTGAGTACATGAATCTGGGACGTAAGATAAGGAGAGTATCGTGAGTTTAGTATTGCAAGAGGTGCTTTCTGAGCTGCGTCAGTTGGACGAGGTGACTCTTATCGAGTGCCTCGACCTGACCACAGAGGAGCTGATTGATTACCTGATGCCCCGTATTGAGGAGCTGGTAGAGGAGGAGAGGCTATGAGCAACGTCATAGACTTGTTTGGAGAGGAGGAGGAGGCGGAGCTCGCGTCGGCTTCCGAGATCTTCGGACTGCTGGAAGAGGCGTTCGAGGGGGATGATGAGGGAGTGCATTGCGTAGCCATCTGTTTCCGCAGCGGCCAGCCCCCGCTCATCGCCGGGAACACGCACCCCGACGTAGTGGCCGTGATGCTGACGCTGGCGCAGGTTAGTCTTGCGGCGGATCAGGAGGCGGCGCAGATAGAGGAGGAAAGCACCGATGACACAGTACACTAAGCTGGCGCATCCGTCCACGCTGGGGACCAAGTGCGACCGCAACCTGCCACACGTCAAGGCACCGCTGGCCCCTGAGCCTGAGCGCTCCCTGCGCTACAACAACGGCAAGCCCGACTACTCCCTGCTGCCTCTGTCCACGCTGACGGAGGTGGTGCGGGTGCTGGAGTACGGCGCGTCCAAGTACGAGCGCAACAACTGGCTCAAGCCCACCAACTGGGAAGTCAGCTTCGCCTGTCTCATGCGGCACATGTCTGCATGGCAGGCCGGGGAGGACAACGATCAGGAGTCAGGTCGGTCCCACCTAGCCCACGCTGCGTGTAACATCCTTCAGATGCTGCACCAGCTTGAGCATCACCCGGAGGAGCTGGAGCGATGAGTACACTAGAGAAGTTACTAGCGGAGGACAAGGCCATAAAGAAGGCAATGGGCCGGCTGTATCGTCGTAAGGATAAGCTGTCCAAGCGATTACAGGATCACCGAGACGCGGTTATATTGGTGGACGGTGAACTGTATAAGGTCAGCAGTGCTACAAACCCGGAGATAGAGTACGTCGGGGAGCTGGAGCGATGAAGCGTCGGCTATGGAACTGGCTCGTGCTGTTCAGCCACGTACTCAACGTACTGCTGTTCAACGGCGACCCGCAGGAGTCGCTGTCGGCCCGCAGCTACCGGGAGCGGATGTGGACTGAGCGGTACATCGACGCCTTCTTCCGCCTGTTCGGGGAGCAGCACCACTGCATGGAGGCCCACATCGAGGAGCGCGTACACGCCCGTCGTGTGTTGGGCGACTACTGGTGCTGATCTTCCTACAGATGCTGTCGTTCAGCGTAGCAGTGGTAGGCAAATGGCACATCACATCCACCTGTCAGCGCAAGCGGCGGCGGGGCTTCGGCCTCGTCGTCTGCTCTGGCCTGCTGTTCAACGCTTTGATCTTTTACTCAGGGCTGCACTTCTCCGCTGTGGCGGGGCTGGTGCTGCTGTGTATAGACTTCAGGGGATTCATACACAATGGCTAATCAGTATGTAGTGACAGAGGTGAACGAGGAGTGGGCTGCGGAGTCCTTCGTGCGCGGTGCTTTCGACACCGAGGAGAAGGCAATGGCGTTAGTCAACGATATTCTCGAAGCCCGAGACTCCGTGATTCAGGTGATACACTGGCCGGAAGGCATGAGCTACCACAGTAGGAGGACGTATGATACGTGAAGTGTTCTGTATGGCGGTCGCACTATGGGCCGTCATGTGGGCGTGGGACGCAAGCGCCGGGGACCATCCCCCATGCTGGCAGGCAGGAGAGTCAGCGACTCACCCGCTGTTCCACAACGACGTACGCAACCTGCCCAAGTCTTTCGACGACGACGGGAAGCTGCGGATCGCCTTCATCTGGGACTACCGACGCAGCCGTCACGACCCAAGCGGTATGGTCGCAGGGCTACAGGAGGCGATTGATCTGGTAGGGGTAGACATACAGGTAGAGGTAGCTTGCTCGTCGGTGTGGACGCACCTGCCTCTCACCTCCACGTCTGCCTACTACTACGTCAGGGACAAGTATGCTCAGGACTTAGGCGAGCGCAACCGCGCGGACCTAGTGGCTGTGCTGTCCGTTGGTACAGGGGACGGCTACTGCGGGGTGGCTTCGCTTGGTCGCAAGGACAGGGCGTTCATCCGTACGTCTGCTACGTCATGCGGTCTTGACACCTTCATCCACGAGGTCGGCCACAACTTCGGCATCCACCACGCCCATCAAGAGGGCTATGGGGGGCGGAAGGGCTGGTGCATGAGTCCCGCCGACGGCTCCCGCAACTGCCTGCGGGGGACGGTGATGAGCTACGCCAGCGGCAGCAGCCGAGAGCGTAGGTTCGCCGACGTGGACGCAGGCTGGGGCACTGAGGAGCATACTGCTGCTGAGTACCTCCGCGAGTCCATACCAATGCAGGCGCAGGCGTGGGAGATCAGGTACGGGTTTGTTGGCCCCGACCCAGAGGATCTCGCAGGAAGCGTAATATGCCCCGGATCATCTCCTGAGGACTGGGAATGGCCCAGCCTGCCAGCAAGACGATCACGGCCAGCTCCCACCACTCCAGCCCACTCTCATTGACCACCGTGTCGATGGGTGCTTGGTACTCAATCTCGTCCACAGGGGTTAAGGCGATGTTCGTCTCCCCCTGCTGGGCGCTTCCCCGCTCCGCCTCCACCTTCCCGACGTTAGCTGTTACGTCTACTCCTTTGCCGTCCGGCAGAACAGCATCCTTCACTAACTCAGGTATCGTCCCGCAGCTCGATAGGCTCGCCACCAGCACCATCGCGGCGGTCGTCTTTACTAAGGTACGCTTCAAGGTATATGCCTCCTGCTGCGAGGGCCACGGCGAAGATGCCGTTAACCCACCATGCCGCCCGTCGATCTAGCTTGTCGAAGCGGGCGGTTATTACTTCCAGACGCTCGGCGCTATCGCGTCGTATCTCGTCTAGTCCTAGCTCTAAGGTCGTGAGCCTTCTTTCGAGTATCACTTTATCCTCCTCTCTCACGCATGCTCGCCCTCCCCGGCGGTGGTTATGCCCCCGTCCTTGGGGGCGTTAGCCTCAGTCATTCACCGCGTCATACAGGAAGTCGCCAAACGGTATCGACTTCAGGAAGTACCCACGGAACTCTTTGCCTGTGATGGTTCGGCCTGCGTCCTTGAGGACGTTACCTACTGCACCTCCGGGTGGCGCTACCGACTTGAACGTCTCGCCTACGGGGTCGCTCATGGTGCGCGAGAACGTCTGAGTATCCAGACGGTTCAGCGACGCAGCCGCCAGTGGCTGGTCGACCACACGCATTGCGAAGTTCTCCGCCGTCGGTGCCTTCTTCTCGTCACCACTCAGGATGAACGCGGGCATGTCACGAACGGTGTCCACGATAGCGTATCCAACGGCAGCGTATGCCATGTAGCCCAACGCCGCTTCTCCCGCCTCTTTCCAATTCCCTCGCTTGGCCTCGTCATAGACAGCCATCTTCAGCATATCCATCTGCTTCACCGCGAAGCCAGTCATCGCCCACATAGGACGAGCGGCTGGTACTTGCAGATACAAGAGGGGTCGGCCCGCTGCCGAGATGAGCTGCTGCTCGCCTAGCTTGGCGAACATCATACGCTCTACGATCTCGCGCTGCTTGGGAGTCATGTCTGCTATGCTGGTGCCCTTGGCAAGTACGGACTTCACCTGCGCGGCCTCGCGGGGCTGCACCAGATGCGCGTAGTCCTTAACGAACCCCGGCTTCTTCGCTGCGTCCCTGAAAGAGTGCAGTGCCGCCCGCATCGTAGTGCCCTTGCCCATTCTGTCCATCATCTGGAAGCCCGAGAGCTTGAAGGCGTAGTCCTGATACACGTCAATAGCCTTGTCCAGCTTCCCCGTCTTCTCCAGCGCACGTCCCACCCCCTCGCGGAATTCACCGACCGAGGAGTTAGTGTTAGTGATGCCCATCTCACGGAGGTCTATGCCGTCCTTGGTGAACAGCGTATCCCAGAGAGCCTTTGATGTGTTCTTCGCACCGTTGCGCCATGCGGAGATGGCGATGTCGTGGAGGTTCATCATCGCGGAGTCCACCTGACCCAGCGTACCAGCGTACGACTGCTTCATAAACTGCTGCATCCAGTTAGGCGGCGACGCCTTCTGTCCGGAGTAGGTGTCTTGGATGAGGCCACGCATTAGAGTAGCCTTGTCCTGCCCGCCGCTGGCTGCGGCCACGCGCTCCAGCTCGTCGAACAGGTCGTTCATGTCCCCGTTCTTGCCGAGCGTGGCGCGAAGTCCGAACCGCTCCGTCAGGTGCTTGGCCGTGATCTCCTCGTTCATGCGAGCAAGCTGAGCTACCATGGGGTTCTCGTACTTCGCCAGCTCCTCGGGCGACAGCTCATCAGCGTTGCCTCTGAATCGCTCCTTAGTCCCCTCGATCTTGGTGGGCTTACCGCGCACCTGCTGAAAGGCCTCGCCGATCTTGTCGACGGTGGACTTCTCCTCCGCCTTACGCTGAGACGCCCAGTATACGGCGTCCCCCTTGGCCTCCTTCTTGTACATCTTGTTCGTCTTGGCCCTATGCGCTTGGCTCTCCTTGATGAGACCCTCGAACATCTCCTGAACCTTGGGGTCCAGAGACTTCGCCAGACTCCGCAGCTCGCTGAGACCCGCGTTCCCGGTGCGGTGGAGGTTGAGGAACTTACGCTTGATAGCGTCCGTCTCCATCCACTCAGACAAGGCACGAGATACGCCGGGGTTGTTGACGTAGTTGCGGTACAGTAGCTCGCTGTCCCGAGCCGCGCCCTCGAACGCCTGCTCGTAGTCCCGAGCCGCCTGCCTCCCCACCTTGTCCCGCATGAGTGCGGTAGCCGGACGCCATATCTTATCCAAGATGCTGATAGAAGAACCGTCGCCGTCCTTGAATAGCTGCTTCATGGACGAGGAGTTGCGGCTGAACACCTCACGGAAATCATCCGCTGGCTTCAGACCACCGGAGCGGACTAGCGCACGATGGGCGTCGGTAGTCGAGATACCGAACCTCTCCGCCATGCGCTCGACCGTACGGAGTCCGTTGGTCAGGTGCTTCTCAGCCTCAACCGTCGGGTTGTACGATATTTTCAGCTTCGAAGTCTTCTTGTTGGCGATGTCTTCGGCTGTCCTGTACTTAACCTTGGACGGCGCGGCCTTAGCCAGCTTCTTCTGCTCCTTACGGAGTTCGGCAATCCCCTCTAGGGCGCTCTCGACCTGATCCAAAGTAGACGACTCACTGTCGGCTGTCTTCTGTAGCTTGTCGATACGCTTCTGGATGGCGTCTACCTTGGCCTGCACCTTCCGAGATTCCAGCAGCTCGTTACGACGACCCTCGTTACGCTCCAGATTGCGGCGGGCCTGCGCCTGCTCGCGTCCTGTGGTGGTCTCGATGCGGCTGTTCAGCTCCTTCGCCTCGTCATCCAAAGCTTTGAAGGCTACGCTGAAGTTGTCGGCAAAGTCCTCCTGAGCCATAAGGTCTTCAATAACATCAGACGTATTCTCGTAGGCTATCTCGTCGTTGTACTTGTTAGCAAAGTATTGCACCTGAAAGGGGTTGTCGAGGTCTATCTGTGAAAGTCCCTCCATCCGCTCCTCTGGAGAGAGGCGGCTGAGTTCGTCCAGCTCCGCTCGGTTGGTGAGGTTGATCTGAGCGGCACGGCCACCTGCACCGGCCACCTCGTCAGTCATGCCGAGGCCCAGCGCCTCCGCCGTGGCTGAAGCAGCGCCCTGAGTACGGGCAACGGGGGCGAAACCTAAGCCCATGCCTATGCCTTGTCCGATGGTGTCAACCACCTGCCTCACCTCAGCCTCCTCGATGAAGTCACCGCGTCCCGGTTGATACCCCTCTGGGAACAGGTCAGCTACGGAGTCAACGGGAGCGCCCATCATACGGGAGGCGAGTCGGACAGGGGACGTAACGAGGTCGGCAGCAGCTACGGCTCCCTTGTTGATCCCGCTAGCCAGTTGGCCTAGACCCTCGAAAGCGTTTTCGATGATTGAGTCATCAGCACCGGACAGACGCCGCCCAGCTTCCGCCTGCGTCGCCTGCGCCTGTGCTGCGTCGGCCTCAAGAGACGCACGATATGCGTCGCCTAAGCCCATCTCAGCAGCCGCTCCTTCGAGCAGCTCGCGAGGCGCTCCGTTAGCCTCTGCCTGCCGCAGCAGCTCGAACTTCTCAGCAATCTCCTTGTCTTCGTCCGTCTCTATCTCGAAACCTTCGATACCCATTTCGGCAGCGGCCCCAGCCAGTAGCTCTGGGGGTGCGCCGTTCTTCTGGGCTTCTCTGAGAAGTTCTAAACTCACGGGTTATTCTCCTGTTCCTTGGTCAATGAAGCGTCTGATCGCATCCGTGTACGACTCAGCGCCTAGCGTAGCAAGCTGCTGCCGCAGCGGTGCTGTGTAGAGGTCGTCCTCGATGACCCGAGCGGCTTCATATACAGACACGTCGCCCTTCAATGCTTGGACTTTTGTGTTCTGTGGGTACTGCGCCTTGAATAGCTTCAGCCCTTTCGCGTCAAGCATGTCCTTACCGTTGAGGCGGTCTAGTACGCCTCCCAAGCCTGAGATAGATTGCTTGATCTGCGAAGCACGAGCCTCGACAGCCGCTGCTGGTGCGTGACCCACAGCTATCTTGTCGTTGAGAGAGTCCCTGCGTCCACGCAAGTAGTTGGCGTTAGACGCTTCGGCTGCCTTGACGGACCCGACTATGCGAGCCGCTCTGTTCTCAGCCGTCTCAAGCCGCCGCATAAGCTGCGCCCGCTGGCTGTTACGTACAGCCCCCAGTGTTGTCTCTGGGTCTTCGGCGTTGAACTTCTCGATCTCGGCATGAAGCTCGATTAGCTGGGCCTTCTCGGGACCGTCAGGCAGCTTGGATCCTTCGCTCACCATGTTCTTGGTGTAGGCTAGGTCGATGGGTTGGGCTCCCACTTGGTTACGTGCCTGCCTCTCCGCCCGCTGCTCACGAGAGTTCTGAAGCAGCTCGAACTCACGCTCATACGCCATAACGTAGTCGGAGTTGTCGGCGAAGAT